>Ga0123337_10000255_pt1 | contig 99984 bp, 83 predicted proteins | sample frozenSSSSmetaG_FD_89792 | JGI IMG/M metagenome (GOLD analysis project Ga0123337, IMG submission 89792) | Glacier valley bacterial and archeal communities from Borup Fiord, Nunavut, Canada, to study Microbial Dark Matter (Phase II) -... | ecosystem: Environmental > Aquatic > Freshwater > Ice >...
AATAAACTGGGTGTAATAAGCACCACAATGGCTAAGTATTGTTCCTATGAAAAAAGAAAAAAAAGATCAAATTATCAGGAGGATCTCAGAACAATCTATTCTTAAGTTAACGCCAATGCCCTACAGGGCAAATTTGAAGGTTGATATTTAATGTATTGTAATAGTAACAATAGGCCTGAAAGGCTATAAAGTAAAGCGATGGGGTTTTCCCATCGCTTTTTTTGTATTTAAATCATTTGCCCTGACCGGATTGCTATCTCGAATGGCGCGATAGAAAATCATTTTAACTCTTTTGACTACTATTTAAAATCTAAACACCTATATCCTTTCAGCTCATTTCACGTACTTTTAACCCAAACCCACTAGGTAAATACACATGAAAAGATTTGTACTTGGATTTTTGGCAGCACTACTGGTTATTGGAGGCATCTGGCTCTTTACTGATAGCAGAGCGAAAGAAGCCGAACTCCAGGCTAATTCAGATATGATACAGCAGCAAATCCAGCAAGTGGGGAAGTTGATCGTGACGGAGGCCTATTATTCGCAGGTTTTTACTTATAAAAACTCACAAAAGCTTTTTCTCAACCTAGTTAGCGCAAATAAAAAAGCGTTGATTATCGCAAAGGCTAAGGCCACTGTGGAATATGACCTTAGACAGATGGAAACAAAAGTAGATGCCGATAATAAGACGGTCACAATAATAAAAATCCCGGATCCTGTGATCAATGTCTATCCAGAATTCGAATATTACGATGTAACTCAGGATTACCTGAATCAATTTGAAGGCAAAGATTACAACAACATCAAAACCAGCATTACAGCGCAGTTTCGCAAGAAAATAGATGAATCAGGACTGAAGAAAGATGCTGAAGAACGCTTGATGAGTGAGCTACTTAATATCTATATTCTTACCAAATCCATGGGCTGGACTCTAATATATAATGAGGTAGTGATCGAAAATCCTGAGCAAATGAGTAATCTAAAAAAGTAAACAAGTAATCTACCTTAAACCGAAGGAGCTGTCCAAGCATCAAATACGCTTTTAATGGATTTGCCGATTCGCTGAGGATCCTTAGCAATAATAGCTATTCCCAAAGCGACTAAAGTAGCAGCTACATCTAGCCCCTTTTGAATAGTACGAAGTGTCTTGATTGTCCCTTTAATATCTGCTGTAATCGTATTTATTTTCCCCAAGGAATCAGCAACCTCATCCATAATTAATGTAGTCGCTAAAGCCAAAATATCTTCACCAGATTTCAGCAGTTTATAACGAGTTTCACCAAGTTCCTTATTCTCTTCTAGACTCAGTTTTTCCCAGTTTGCAATCCTAAAGTCCGTTATTGCTACAGAAAGATCGAAAAAGTTGTCAGACAATTGTTGTGCTTGATCGGAAGTAAGATTGGCCATAGTATTAGTCATTAAGTTTGTTGAATTCGGAGATCAGCCCCTTTACATTACTGGAGTATCCCTGCAGGAGTTCCTGAAGATTTTTGACAGAAAGCTTATTTCTATTTTCATATAAGACTTGATGCCCCTTAGCGATTTCCGCCAAGCTTTTCCCAAATACATCCAGTTCCATTTCCTTTCGCTGTATAGCTTCCAAAGCTTGATAATAGTCTGCAGTAGCTTTGCCCTTTTCGTAATCTGAAGTGAGTGTTCTATTCATTTTCATATCCGTGTAATAGGCGTAAAGTCTCTCCCGTTTGAATCTTAGTTCCTTTTTTAGGTTGTTGCTGATGATCAACTCAAACTTTTCCAATAAAATCTGAATGGGTTCATTGGCCTGTTCTATGTACTCAACTATTTTCTTTCGCCTATAGAAATCTGTAGAGGCGCGCAAAAGGGTGTTGGAAAGACTGGAAAAGGCAGATGCCGTACGCTCTTCTATTTTCACTGGGCCAAGCTCGTCTGCAGTCAGTGTGCCTATTAGAGCGTTGCTGCTGTATTGGGTCAGCTCATTCTGAGAAAGATTTCCCAGACCTTGAAAATACCCTTCAATAGAATTATAAAAAACCTGCGTCACACTGTCAGCCTCTTGGTAAAGTTCACAGGAGCAATCTTGAGCGCGCTTGATTTCAAAAGTTTGTATGGCCTCATCTGTACATCTGTCCAGACAGTGTTGTAAAAAAGAATAGTCTATCTCTTCAAAATTCCTGATACTCTCAATAGAAATAGCAGAATAATCTCCGACAGTTTTAAGATTGATACAACTAGAAATAAACAGTGGAAAAGTTATAAAAGTCAAAACTACACTTCTCTCCAAGAGATGATTTTTCATATTGAAATGGTTTAAAAATGGTTGACAGGATCAACTTGTATATGCCACTAAAAACTTACATAGCATTTACCATCAATAAGATAGGAAAAAAAATATGAGTATTTTAAATCTTAAACAATACAAAATAAAATTCCACATAATGCCTCTCGGCTTTGCTGGGTGATAGTATTCTATATAAAAGTATAGGGAAGAGAGTGAATGCATTGGAGCCGCATTCACTCTCTTCCCTAATTAAGCAAAAGTTTGGAGGCCGAGCTAAGTCCAGATCAGATTGATGTAATTCGGCCTTCTTACCAATTAAGCCCAACTATGGTTGAAGTCAGTTTTACGCCTTCCCACTCATGATCTAACTTACATGATTTTATCTAGACACAAGACTTACTTCCTATAAGCCGCTTGTCGCTCTACCATCCAGCCCGGGTATTGCATTGGAAGTGGGCTTACTTCATCTATTTTCCCCAAGTCACCTTCAGTTAGCAAAAGCTGTGTAGAGTCAATATTGAGTTTCAACTGTTCCAAGGTTTTAGCCCCAATGATAGTGCTGGTAATACCTTTCTGCTGGCGAACCCAAGCTAAGGCAACCTGAGCAATACTTGCATCATGGATTTTAGCCAAATCCCCCATCACGTCCACTAGATCATAAGCTTTTTCCTTGTCTATAGGAGGGAAATCAAATTTGGCCCTTCTAGAATCAGCATCAGCTCCATCTCTTGTAAACTTGCCAGTCAAGAAACCACCAGCTAACGGACTCCAAGGGAAAATCGCCAAATCATGAGCTTCAGCCATTGGCACCAACTCATACTCAATATCACGGCTGACGGCAGAGTAATAATATTGCAAACCCATGAACTTGTGCCAGCTTCTATAATGTGCAATCGCTTGAGCCTTAGCAACCATCCAAGCTGGCCAGTTACAAATGGCTATATATCTGACTTTGCCAGATTCAACGATGTCGTTCAATGAGCGAACGATTTCTTCTAGTGAGGTCACAGGATCTACGCCATGTACGTAAAGAATATCGACGTAATCCATTTGCAGTCTTTTCAAACTTGCATCTACCGAATTGAAAACATTGTATCTGGAAAGCCCCGCAGCGTTTGGCTTGTCCTTCATTTTAGCCAAAAGCTTAGTGGCTATCACCACTTCGTCCCTTGGTACATCCAGATCTAGTAATCCTTGACCCAAAAGCTCTTCTGATTGACCGAAAGAATACACATTGGCTGTATCTATAAAATTGATTCCTGATTCGACCACGGCTCCGAGCATATCATTGACTTCTTTCTGCTGCAGCTTTCCGATGTTGGACCACATATCTTCATTTTGGCCTCCAAAAGTCATGGTTCCAAAACATAATTCAGAAACCATCAATCCAGTGTTTCCTACATAATTATACTTCATAATAAAAAGAATTAAATAATTGAAAGTGATAAGTGCAGTTAAAACTAAAGCTATCTAAAAACAGTTGCGTGCATGTACCCATATTTTTTATAAAAATGCAGTACAACTATCTGAAAGGATGAAAATTTATCTTTTAGAAACTTACCTTTATGAAAAAAATTAAAGAATGAACTTTCGATTTGCCATCTTTTTCTATCTCCTCCTCACTCATCTTACCTTCACGGTTGCCCTTTGTTCTGAATTCACTAGTTCCGCTATTGAAGTTCCGCTAGGTGGTAATACATTTCAAACTAAGGGAACGAATACAGAAAAAGTCACTACTGAAGGTATACTACAGTGGAAATATTCAGATACTGAGTTTTCAATTTATGTAAAATCGGATAAGGCTGCCACTGTTACCCTGGCTCTTGATATTATTTCTCAAGCGGGAAATAGCCAAATCAGCGTCAGCCTAAATGGTCAAAATCAACTTGTTAACCTTTCCGCAGTAACTACTGGAAACATCTCCGTAGGTGAGCTTGAGCTGGTAAAAGGCTATAATGTGATCAACTTGCGTGGGGTAGAAAAATCAGGGTCAGATTTCGCCAAAATCACAGCTATTCAAATAAATTCTGAGAAAGAATTGGCTTTGGACTTTGTAAAAGACAATGTTGACAATCGATATTACTGGGGCCGTAGAGGACCTTCAGTTCATCTGAGTTATACCCTTCCGGCGGACAAAGATTTCAAATGGTTTTACAATGAGGTTACTGTTCCGATCGGTTCAGACCCAATTGGTTCTTACTTTATGGCCAATGGTTTTGGAGAAGGATACTTCGGAATACAGGTAAATTCAGAATCAGAACGTAGAATCTTATTCTCCGTGTGGAGTCCTTTCAAAACGGATAACCCGGGAGAAATTCCTGATGAGGAAAAAATTATTCTTTTGAAAAAAGGTGAGGATGTCTATACAGGCGAATTTGGAAATGAAGGTTCAGGTGGCCAAAGCTTTCTTAAATACACCTGGAAAGCTGGAGAAACCTATAGCTTCCTTAATTCAGTAGAGCCAGATGGAAAAGGAAATACCAATTACACTGCCTATTTCTTGGATCCAGAAGTGAAGGAGTGGATCTTAATAGCGAGTTTTCTAAGACCAAAAACAGATACTTGGTACAAGAGACCACATTCCTTTTTGGAGAACTTCGTTCCAGAATCAGGTTATTTGGAACGCAGGGCTAATTATGACAATCAATGGGCTGCAGATCATGAAGGCAACTGGCAAGAACTCAACGAAGCCAAATTCACTGGTGACGATATCGCAAAACGCGGGTATAGAATGGATTACGAAGGCGGGGAAAAATCAGGGAAATTCTACTTGAGAAATGGAGGTTTTTTTGATGGATTTATTGAATTAAACAGCATGCATAAGCGTAAACCCGAAGGTATCCCTCCTACTATAGCATTTGACAAATTGCCTTAATCACCATTAATTAACATCTACGTTAATTTATGTCACCCAATACAAATCTGTTTTTACTAACATTTTAAATTCAAAATGAATTACACGCTGCAATCCGCGGATCTCACGGTAGAAATCAATCCCATAGGTATGGAGATCAGTTCCATCAAATCAAAAAACACAGGCCTTGAATACATCTGGCAGGCTGATCCAAGTATCTGGAATGGTCAGGCACCAGTCCTATTTCCAATCGTAGGCGCATTAAAGGATGGATTTACAATCATAGACGGTAAAAGGTATGAAATGCCCAAGCATGGGTTTGTCCGTAATTCGACCAAACCAAAACTAGTCGAGGAAACGGATAACTCAGTTAGGTTACGCTTAACCTGGGACGAAGAGTCCTTGATGCAGTATCCTTTTGAATTTCAATTGGATATGGTTTTTACTCTTGTAGGAAAAACTCTAGAGATCGAGCATCAGATATCTAATCTTAGCAATAAAACTATGCCTTACTTTATTGGGGCACATCCAGCTTTCAATTGCCCGCTCTACCCTGGGGAAACCTATGAGGAGTATTCTTTAGAATTTCCCGAATTAGAAACTGACGCTACATGGCTGATCACAGACAATGGATTGATCACTGATCAAACACAGCCTTTTCTCGAGAATAGCAGCTCTATTGTCTTGCAGAAACATCTTTTTGATAAGGATGCATTAATTTTCAAACACCTAAAATCCCGCGAAGTTACCCTTACCCATAGAAACAAAGGAGCCATTTTAGCAGTGAAATTTGATGATTTCGATTACTTGGGTATTTGGGCAAAATCTGGGGCGCCATTTGTATGCATTGAGCCATGGCTGGGAATAGGTGACAGTTTCAATTCAAACAATGAATTTGTAAATAAAGAGGGTTTGCAAAAACTGGAACCTCAACAGAGTGAAACCAAAAGCTACTCAATTATGGTTATTGACTAAACATTGAAGAAAAAAAGCTAGGTACATGTCAGAGTTGAAGATAGGTTTTGGTGGAGGTTGTCACTGGTGCACTGAGGCAGTATTTCAAGCTTTAATTGGAGTAACCGAAGTAGAACAAGGCTGGATTGCTTCCGAAGGACAGTTCGGCAGCTATTCAGAAGCAGTGATGGTGACTTTTGACTCCGAGTCGATTTCTCTCAAAACGCTAATTGAAATCCACCTACTCACTCATGCGAGTACATCAGCGCACAGCCTTCGAGGTAAATACAGATCAGCGGTTTACTATAAAGACTTGGAGCAAAAATCAGCGGTTGAGCATGCATTTTCGGAAGCTAAAGTAGCATTCAAAGAAAAGCCAATCACTATGATTCTTCCCATGGTGGAGTTTAAGAAGAACGAGGAGGAATTCTTAAACTACTATCAAAGTCGCCCTGATGCCCCTTTCTGCCAAACTTACATTTCTCCTAAACTTGACATGCTTAGAAAGCGTTTCTCCAAAGAACTCAATTAGTAATTAAACTGAATGAAAATATATGCTTAACTGGAACGACATCATCAAATTTGCAACAAATGGAAACCCTACCCCTCCAAAGCGAGTGGAAAAAACAGATGCAGAATGGAAGGAGCTATTAAGTAATGAGGAATATTATGTAGCTCGGCAGAAAGGCACCGAGCGAGCCCATAGTTCTGAACTTTGTAGCCTATTCGAACCGGGTCTTTATGCATGCAAATGTTGTAAAACACCACTTTTTGATTCGAATGAGAAATTTGAAAGCGGTACAGGCTGGCCATCCTTTACACAACCAGTTGAAGTCGAAAATGTAGCTTATCATAAAGATATCAGCTTTGGAATGGTAAGAGTTGAAGCCCTCTGCAATGTCTGCGATGCACATCTTGGCCACGTATTTCCAGACGGGCCTGCTCCGAGTGGCTTGCGGTACTGCATGAATGCTGTTTCGTTGGAAAAAGTCGCTGAAGAGTAGGAATATCCTATTCGATACATATAATCGTAGCAGTCTCTTGAAAGACTGCTACGATTTTTTTTGAAAGTCCATTTTAACCACTAAGAACACAGAGGCGGACACAGAGAGCGCAACTTACTAGTTAGCTCCTTACTCCCACTTAAGGCTAACGCGAACCTCTACCCCCTTCACTACCACTCGTTCCTCTGGTCTCCTGCCTTTCTAAACAAGGAGGCTAAGTTTACTGGCATCATCCGATAGCTATCGGATGCGGTTATACAGATTGCTTATTTCGCCCATTGAATGTAATCTCGATTGACTTGGCCATCTAGAATACTTTCATTGGAATAAATAATAATTCTATACTTGAAAGTAGCTGACTCGCCTTTTTCCAATTTGAAATTAAGCTCATCCTTGCCATCACTTAGCGCTTTTTGACCCAAAGGATTTGCAGCGAACAAACCATATCCTCTTGCATGCCAATAGGTTGGATACCCTGGATTAGAAGGGTAATCAAGTATAGCCACAGAGATATTCTCATCTTTTATTTTGCCTGAAAGACTTACCCAGTCTCCTCTGGTACCCCACACATCATCACCTTCTACACCTTCACTACTCAGGTACATTCCAGTGATTCCTTCATTGTTCATCGTCGGTACATCTGTTGCTACCCCTGAAGCATCTGTAAAAATCTCAGGTTTATTGGACGGATGCTCCAGTTGTCTCGCAGTACGAAGACCTAGCATTCCTTCCTTGTTATCCGTCAGTTTTACCTCACCATTTGGTGCGGTCAGCGTAGCTATTCTATCAATGGTCCGTTGATTATCCTTACCTCTGAAAATGAAGGTTGTATTCTCTGTCAAAAGGACTTCGCCTGCATTGTTCATCCAATCCAAACTCACTTCCAACACGCCTTCTTCATTTCCGCTTTTCACTGACTTGATAGATTTATGAACAATATGTCCATACTTCGTTTTGTCTTTGATCGCGGAGGAATTGTTCCAAAAATCAAGGCCATTCACATCACCATAATTGAACCATAGTCCCAAATGATGCGGATGATCTACTCGCTCTCCCGGACGGGGAGTTACAGGCCAACCTCTAGTGACAGCATTGCCATTTGCAGTATTGATTGGGTACAAAACTGGCTTTTCTAAAGAGTCAGGATAGATATACGAAGTGAAGAACTTTCCATCAATGATCACATCTACTTTCTTAGCAGCATCGTCTTGGACCAGTTCTATTCTGTCTTTCATCTGTTCAGATTCTTGTTCAGTTTCGGATTTGCCTTCTGTACCTCCACAAGCAAAAGTCATTGCTGACAAGGTAATTAGCGCAGTATAGTTAAAGAGTTTTTGTTTATGAATAATCATCGTTTGATCTTCTAGATTTTGTGAAAATAGTTTAATGAAAATGAGTTGATGAAAACTTACTATCAAATCATTTTCCTTTCTTCAATTGATTGAATAAAGCCAGTTGCTCCTTCAGTGCTCCCACTAGATCTGTAGGCTCGGTACGTGCTTCCATTAGAATCCAACCATCATATTTGATGTCGTTAAACAATTTGAAAAGCTCAGCATAAGGATAATCCCCTTCGTTGAATTCACGTACATGGACAGTATCTCCAAACCATTTTTTCACCGAGTTGAAATTAGCTTCCAAGCCTGGGGCTAAGAGATCTTCAGCATTACAGTTCCAGCATATCTTCACCGCAGGTTCAGTAACCTGATCAAAAATCGCCTTCATATTTGGAAGCTCCTGGGTCAAATGCCCGTGTACCTCTACCCTCACCACCTGTCCATGTTCTGCTGCGAACTTGCCAACTTCATTGAAGGAAGCTGCGATTTGAGCTATAGTTTTTTCCTTAGGAACACCCTCTGGTAGATTGTTTGGTTTAACCTTAATTCCAGTCGCGCCTATGTCCTTGCAGAGCTTGATATACTCTTTTGTTCCATCAATATTTTTGCGAAGCACCGCGGGATCAGGACTATGATATTCAAAATTACTACCGTAGCCCAAGCAAGTCACTTTGCTATCCTTAAAGCGCTTTTTCACTTCTGCACGTTCTGCTGCATTCAGGCTTGTCTCCACCCCATGCGCATGCTCTGTCCGAAGCTCCACTCCTAATACTCCCGCTTTTTCACAATTAGCAATAAGCGTAGGCAGATCCCAGTCCTTGCCCCATTGGTAAGTCACCAAACCGAATTTCATCCCTGATTTCGCCATTGAAAAGGCATTGAAGGGAATTTGCATAGCAGCTAGACTTAATCCAGCGGCTACGCTTTTTTGCATAAAATCTCTTCTAGAATTGCTCATTTATCAAACTTTATTTGGTACAGTATAAGGATCACGGTAATCTCTTGTCAGCATTTTGTCTGCTTCTTTATCCTTGACAAACTTTTCTCTAGTTCCGTCAAATCGTAATTCGCGGCCAGTCAGATAAGATACGTTGGCGATCAAAGGCAAAACTGAAGACTTAAAGCCTTCTTCTATATCACAGTGAAGTGTCTCGTTATTTCCTGCTCTGATGGCATCCAGGAAGTTGGCATAATGCTCAGCACCACCTGGCGCGGCCAAAACCTGAGTACTTGCTACCGGAGCAGCTTGTTTTTTGGATTGGGCAAAAGGCTCTTTTTCCTTCTGACGGAAAGCTTTCCATGTACCACCATCGAGTTCTAGATACCCATTCGTACCATAAAACACATTTCCTATTTCTATGCCTAAGCTAGACTCACCATTGGTATATCTTCCACGGGTTTCAAATTCCAGCATGGTTCCGTCGGCATATTTGAATACTGAGCTTTGCGTATTTGGAGTTTCCTGAGAGCACTCATTTGGATCAATGCCGTAAATGCCACCAGCAGAATAAACTGAAACTGGGTGCTCATTCTTGTTCATTCCCCAGCGAGCTACGTCAAATTGATGTGGACCTTGATTTCCAGTATCACCATTGCCTGTTGCCCAGTGCCAATGCCAGTTGTAATGCACTTTCTTTTCATTGTAAGGAATCATCTCTGCCGGACCTCTCCAGTAGTCGTAATGCAATGAAGCCGGTGGGGTGCTATCAGCTACTTTTCCAAAAGAATCTCTTGGTTTGTAGCATGTGCCACGTGCCATATAGACGTCTCCAATTCCTCCACCATGAAGAAATTCCATTGCTTCCATGACGTTAGCTATGGAGCGGTTTTGAAAACCTACCTGCACTCTACGATCGTATTTGCGGGCAGCTTCTACCATTTTTCTACCTTCCCAGACGTTGTGACTGGCAGGCTTTTCTATGTATACATGCTTTCCAGCCTGACATGCCCAGATGGTGGCAAGTGCATGCCAGTGATTGGGAATTGCCATAGAAACGGCATCTAATTCTTTATCTTCCAATACCTTGCGTACATCCCACTCTGTTGTTGGGGTAACGCCAGTCTTGTCTATGACTACTTTTGATTTCTCTGAGAAATATTGCTCATCAGCATCACAAAGTGTTTTCAATCTCACATTGCGATTGTCTTTCAAAGCACACCACTGATTGATGTGATTGCTGCCTTGTCCGCGAATTCCTACCACGGCAATGTTGATTCTCTCATTAGCTCCTATGATGGAAGCATATGATTTGGCACTCATACTCATGCCGGCCATTGCTATTCCGGCCGTGCCTAAGAGACTTTTCTTTATGAATTCTCTTCTTTTTTCCATTTTGATGTAAGGTTATTGGGTTTGTTGTTTTTGCTTTTTCTCATTACTGATTATTCGCTTTTTATACTAATAGACAATCTTTCAGCTATGAATTTTTAATCTAAACAATCTCTTCATACCAATCAATACTAATTCTTTGGACTCCGGGATAACTTGTGCAAACGATTGCTTTTTTTATGTACATCCAATTATTAGGATAGAATTACGGCCAATATTTATCACCATTTACGGTGATATTCTATTTTATCACCATTTACGGTGATATTTTGATTTATCACCATTTACGGTGATATTAGAGTTATGATTGCATTACTTACAGGAGATATTATTAATTCCAGAGAACTGAAAGACCCGAATCTTTGGATTAATCCATTTAAGAAATTGCTGGGCAACTGGGGACAAACACCCAAGCAATGGGAGATCTTCCGAGGAGATAGCTTTCAACTGGAAATCTCAGACCCAAAAGAAAGTCTGCTTGCTGCCTTACAGATCAAAGCGCTTATCAAAAGCCTTCCCTATCCTGATGAGAATAAAAGAAGCTCTCCTGTGGATGTGCGAATGGCAATTGGAATAGGTTCTAAATCCTATGATGCAGAAAGAATATCAGAAAGCAACGGAGACGCTTTTGTACGCTCAGGAGAAAAGTTTGAGCAACTCAAAAGCGAGATGATCACACTGGCCATCAATTCCCCTTGGGCTGATTGGAACGATGAAATGAATCTCTACCTGAAACTGGCGGGAATTCAAATGGACAGTTGGTCAATCTCATCCGGCGAACTGATGTCTGAAATGCTCTCCAATCCAGATCGCACCCAAGCGGAAATCGGAGCAGTACTTCACATCAACCAAAACTCAGTAAGTAAAAGATACAAGTCAGCAAATGGTGAGGATATATTGGCAATGGAAAAATTGTTCAGAAAGAAAATCACCCAACTTCTCTGATGCTTATACTAATCAAACTTATTCTCGCCCATCTAATTGGAGATTTCCTGCTCCAGCCTACCGCTTGGGTGAAGGAAAAGGAGAAACTTAAAGCCACATCGCCAAAGCTATATTTGCATGTTTTAATTCATGGAGCACTTGTCCTGCTACTGCTATGGGATCTTAGCCTTTGGCCAATAATACTGGCGATCACAATCACACATGTACTGATTGATCTCATCAAACTTTACGCTCAGAAGCCTAAAGCCAAAACAACTTGGTTCATCGCAGATCAAGCCATGCATCTTTTAAGTATCCTGATTGTTTGGGCAGTATTCACAGAAGTCTATGTGGACTGGCAGTTGGTATTTCAGGATCCTTTCCTACTTGGACTAATCACTATTGTACTTTTCCTCACGCAGCCTACCTCGATTATCTTATCCAATTTGCTGAAAAAGTGGTCGGACTCCATCCCTTCTCAACCTGATCAATCTCTCCAGGATGCAGGCAAATACATAGGGATTCTAGAACGACTATTTGTATTCTCCTTTATCGCCACAGGGCATTGGGAAGCTGTAGGATTCTTACTAGCGGCCAAATCTGTATTTAGATTTGGTGATTTAAGAAAATCAAAAGAGCGAAAACTTACTGAATATATCCTGATAGGAACCTTACTTAGCTTTGGTACAGCCATGCTATCGGGACTTATCTTCCTATCCATATCAAATTAAATGACCCCAAACTCCGAACTGGATTCCATCCAACTCAATTTTTCTTCCAGCGATTTATTACTTCTCAATCTGGCTCTTGCACTGATTATGTATGGCGTAGCCCTGGATCTTAGATTTGAGGATTTCAAATACCTTGCGAAAAACCCAAAAGGCTTTATTCTAGGAGTTTTTTCACAGTTTTTACTCCTGCCATTTCTCACTTGGTGTTTAGTGCTTATTATGAAACCTCCACCATCAGTAGCCTTGGGAATGTTCCTAGTGGCAGCCTGCCCTGGAGGAAATGTTTCTAATTTTCTCACAAGTCTAGCCAAAGGCAACACGGCACTTTCGGTAAGTCTCACAGGATTCTCCAGCATAATATGTATCATCAGCACTCCATTGAATTTTGCGCTCTGGGCAGGACTCTACGCACCTACTTCAAACTTATTAAGAGATATTAGTCTGAATTATACAGAAGCATTTACTACAGTTGCGCTGATTCTCGGCCTTCCATTGATTCTCGGGATCCTCACACATAAGTATGCTCCTGTGTTCGCAGAAAAAGCCTCCAAAATCCTCAAGCCACTGAGCATCCTGATTTTTACTGCTTTTATTGTGATTGCTTTTGCTGGAAATTTCGATCTATTCACCAAGTATATTTCTTTGATTTTCCTATGGGTATTGGCTCACAATTTCGTGGCCCTTGGATCAGGGTTCTTAACTGGAAAAATATTCAAATTACCCCTGGCTGATGTGAAAACAATGACGATAGAGACCGGAATTCAAAATTCAGGTTTAGGGCTGGTTTTGATCTTTACTTATTTTGATGGCCTTGGTGGAATGGCTATTATTACGGCTTGGTGGGGCATTTGGCACTTGATCTCAGGTATGACCATCGCAAGTCTTTGGAAATTAAAAGTTTGAAAATATAAGCAGGCTGTGAAACGCTAACATATCAATGCAATACTTAATAAATGAATTCCTTCGCACGCTCGTTATGATCTCGTTGAAGGGATATTTCAATAAAATAATTATTGAAGGAAAAGAAAATATCCCTAAAAACACTCCCATACTTTTGGTCTCGAATCACCAAAATGCGCTTATCGACCCCTTGCTTTTGGCTACTCACACTGGGATAAGACCCTCTTTTTTAACGAGGGCCTCTGTTTTCAAGCAATCATTTGTCGCCAAATTCCTGAATTACATCCACATGCTTCCTGTATATCGAGTACGGGATGGATTTTCTACTATTCAGCAAAATCAAGGCACTTTTGACCAAACCTATGAAGTACTTCGTAATAATGGATCAGTGATCATTTTTGCCGAAGGCTCACATAGTCTGATCCGGAACTTACGCCCACTAAGCAAGGGTTTTACCAGAATAGCTTTTGGCCTAAAAGAGAAGTATCCAGAAACTAACCCTGTGATCTTACCAGTAGCAGTGGATTACAGTACACATAAGCGATCTGGAGGAATTGCACGAGTTACTATCGGCAAAGCCATTCCCGTGGATATGCCTGCTGCTAAATCTGGTTTGCTTACCAAATCGGTACAAGTGGCACTGAAAAACCTGGTTGTAGAGATACCAAGTGAGGGATATGAACAACATCTGGAACGACTGATCGAACATCAAGTGGATTTGAGTTCAAGTGCTGATGTAAGTCAGTTTCTGGAAACCGGAGAAGTTCCTAACCCCGTAAAAGAAATAGCAGGATTCACGAATAAACTGATGAAGATCTTTCATTTTCCACTCTATTGGATCTGGTTGTGGAAAAAGCCAAGCGTGAAAGATCCTGTTTTTTCATCCACATGGAAGTTTTTGATCGGCTATGTATTGGGTCCGTCCTATTACATATTACTGCTGTGGCTTGCTATAAGCAGCCCATTAGGTTCTTGGGCATTGGCATTTTTGGTAATGGCAATAATCACCTTGATCATCAATAAAAACCCCCAGGAATAATCGTAGGCTTGACCAAATATTCTTTGGGATATTTTATACCTTTGAAAGAAGAGATAAACCCAAAAATTACTAACCATGAGTCAAGACTTCTTACCCTTAAAAGGGACTGATTATGTAGAATTGTATGTTGGCAATGCCAAGCAATCTGCACTATACTACCAATATGCTTTTGGCTACGAGCTCATCGCCTATGCAGGCCCGGAAACTGGTGTGAAGGATAGAGCTTCCTATGTGCTGAAACAAGATAAAATCAGACTGGTACTTACTTCCCCGCTACATCCAGATGGAGAAATAGCCGATCATATTCAAAAACACGGTGATGGAGTGAAAGTACTTGCCCTGTGGGTGGATGACGCAGAGCAATCCTGGAAAGAAACTACCAACAGAGGGGCCGTGTCTTCTTCCGAGCCAAAAAAGATAAGTGATGAAAATGGCCATGTAGTGGTGTCTTCTATCAAGACCTATGGAGAAACCATCCATACGTTTGTAGAGCGAAAGAACTATACCGGCATTTTCCTTCCAGGCTATCAGCCCAGATCAAGTACTTATACTCCTCAGCCAATTGGCCTGAAATACATAGATCACTGCGTGGGAAATGTAGCCCTTGGCGAGATGAACCGTTGGGTGGAGTTCTATGAAACTGTCATGGGATTCAAATTGCTTATCACCTTTGACGACGAGGATATTTCTACGGAGTATTCAGCCTTGATGTCTAAAGTAGTTTCTAATGGAAACGGCTACGTCAAATTCCCTATCAATGAGCCTGCGGAAGGAAAGAAGAAATCACAGATTGAAGAATACCTAGACTTCTATCGCGGCCCTGGAGTGCAGCATATGGCAATTGCGACGGACGATATCATTCACACCGTGACTGAATTGAGAAAAAGAGGTGTTGAGTTTCTAGTGGTGCCTTCCTCCTACTATGATGATTTACTGGATCGTGTGGGGAAAATAGATGAGGATTTACAACCACTGAAAGATCTGAATATCCTAGTAGATAGAGATGACGAAGGTTATTTACTTCAGATTTTCACTAAACCTGTGCAGGATAGACCTACACTGTTCTTTGAGATCATCCAGAGAAAAGGTGCTAAGTCATTCGGAAAAGGAAATTTCAAAGCACTTTTTGAAGCCATCGAGAGAGAACAAGGACTGAGAGGAAACTTGTAATAAAATAGCTAATAGCCGACTTGAAATTAAGGTCGGCTATTTTTTTGATATAGATGATTGGGGTTTGCATGAGACTTGTAATGTTTTTAGAAAATACTCTAACATCACAAGCACATGGTCACAGCCGCCGAACTCCCAGAAGGTCTTGTATATATACGAGACTCACAGCCTGGAATACTCTGAAAGAAGAAAGGATACGGTTTTGTTTTTTTAGACAAAGACGACAAAAGCTTTTAAATGAATCACAACTAGAAAGAATTCATTATCTGGTGATCCCGCCTGCTTGGAAAAATGTTTTGATCAGTCCAAAAAAGAATAGCTATTTACAAGCTACCGGGATAGACGAAAAAGGAAGAAAGTAATACCTCTATCATCCAAAATGGTCAGAATATTCTCAAAAAATCAAATACGATGACCTTCTCAAATTTGGGTTTTATTTACCCAAACTGCGAGAACGCTATCAAAAAGATTTGAGACAAAAGACCTGGACCAAGAATAAAGTTTTGGCTCTGACAACGGCACTTTTGGATGAATTATACTTACAAGTTGGAAATAAATACTACACCGAAAGCAACAAAACCCACGGGCTGACGACACTCCGGAGAAAGCACTTGAAAGAAGATGGTAAAAAACTACTGATCAATTACACAGCGAAAAGTGGGAAAGAGCGCTCAGTAGCTCTAACTAATAAAAGGCTGATCAGCTTACTAAAAGATTACTCCCAACTTCAAGGTTACGAACTCTTCAGATATCAGGAAGACGACTCCTGGCATACAGTGGGCTCCTCAGCATTAAACGATTATATCAGTCATGAGCCTCCTGAAGACGACTATTATACGGCTAAATACTTTAGAACTTGGGGAGCAAATTGTGTATGTATTAAGAACACAGAGGAAGTGGGGAAGCTTTGTGAGAATACTAGAAAAAAACCAGAGACTACCTTAATCAGACTCGTGGCGGAAAAAATGGGTCACACCGTGGCAGTCTGCAAAAGTTCCTACCTGCATCCGGAAATTTTATCCCAATGCCTAAATCCTCAAAAGCTTAAAGATTGCCTGCCCAAGGACTTCTCAAGTGAAGCATACAAACCAGAAGAAGTTCTACTTATGCAAATCCTCTGTACAAAACTTAGCTAATACTCTAATTAAGGTCATCTTGGCATGTTTTTTTTACTTGTAGGAGCTTAAAGGACTATTTATATATGAGTATAGCTGAAATTTTAGGGTATGATTCCCAAAAGATATTTGAAAAGATCACAGGTAAATTAAGCACATGGATAGACATTTTGGTGGAGAATCTACCAAATTTTGTCCTAGCCCTAATTCTTATTATCTGTACTATTTTTATAGCAAAATCAATCAAGCGATTATCGGCCAAGTACATTCATAAGCTTGGGACCAATTTGACAATTTCTAAGTTTCTAAGTCAACTTATTTTCCTCGGAATTTTGATACTTGGAATTATGCTAGCTTTGTCTGCATTGGATCTCACCAAGACCGTTTCATCCATTTTGGCAGGTTTGGGGATTATTGGATTGGCTTTGGGTTTTGCCTTTCAGGACACTGCCGCTAATTTCATCTCAGGTATTTACATCACATTTAATCAGCCATACAAACTGGGAGATATCATCCAGACTCAAGATGGACACGAAGGTTCTGTTATTGAAATCAATCTTCGCGTCACCAAGATCAAAACATACAACGGTCCTATTGTATATGTGCCAAACCGCTATTTGTTCCAAGAATGCTTTACGAATTTCACCGAATTTGCACAGAGAAGAGTACAGATTGAATGTGGAGTAAGTTATGGGGAAGATCTGGAGCAAGTGGAAAAAGTGGCTCTTGAGTCAGCCAGGAATGTATCCAGCAGACTGCAATCTGAAGAGCCTACCCTGTTCTGGACAGGATTTGGGGATAGCTCCATAAATTTCACCTTGAATATTTGGTGCAAATTTAAAGGAGCTGATCTTGATTACATACCTGTAAGAAACGAAGCAATCATTTCTCTCAAGAAAGCATTCGATAAAAATGATATAATGATTCCATTCCCAATTCGGACTTTGGACTTTGGAATAAAAGGTGGTACTCAGTTAAATAAAGAACTATCGGGACTTTCTATTTCGCCGCAAAATGATACGAGTCGAAACACTGAGAGTTAATGGAAACAAAAGAAAACATGGGAAATATCACTCCTACGCGTTTTAAAATCACGCATATCCCCAGTTTGATGGTGGAAAGTTTCAAGCAGTGGAATGCTGCCGATCCATGGCGACTCAGTGCTGTTGTCGCTTATTACGCAGTACTTTCTCTCCCCGCTCTAATGATCATTGTGATCAACACCGTAGGTGCAATCTGGGGGGTGGAAATTGTTACAGGTAAGCTAAATAATGAATTATCCTCCGCTATGGGGCCAGAGACTGCGCAATTCATGATCGACATGGTTGAGCAAACTCAGAACAGTGATAAGTCCATGATAGCTTCTATCATAGGAATTGGGGTGTTGATTTTCGGTGCTTCAGGAGTATTCTTCCACCTCAAAATCTCCATCAATGCCATCTGGGGTATTAAGCAGACCGATGATGTCAAATGGTATTACACCCTCTTTGATCGTGCACTCAGTTTTGGATTTGTTCTTGTACTGGGTTTTCTACTATTCATTAGTTTCGTATTAACTGCCTTATTATCGTTTTTCAGTGATTTTATTAAAAGCATTTTGCCTGACTTCGTGGTTGTTTTTGCTTTTGTAGTGGATTTCGCTATTTCCTATGGCGTAATCGCTTTCCTTTTCGCATTAATATTCAAATACTTGCCTGATGCTAAAATCAGATGGAAATCGGTTTGGGTTGGTGCTTTCCTTACCTCATTCCTCTTTACCATCTCTAAATTTTTACTCGGTATTTATTTTGGCGCAGCCGAGCCTGGGTCAACCTATGGAGCTGCAGGATCTGTTATCCTTGTGCTGCTTTGGGTTTCTTATTCCTGTCTGATCTTCTTTTATGGTGCAGAATTCACCAAAGTATTCTCTATCAGATATGGCTATGGTATTATTCCTAGAAATCACTATTCTAGGGTTAAAAAAAAAGAAGTAGTACTTAAGGGCGATTTTGTTCCACCTCCTGAGGACCCAATCCCTAAAGGTGAAGTAGATGATTTGAAGGAGGAAAAAGAACGTGAAAAGGATGATTCAAAGGAAGACAAATAGATATAAATCCCAATTGTTTATTGCCTAGGAAGTATCAATCAAATCTAAACCATAGAATCATGGATGAGGTTGGTTGTTCCCCTAATGCTTTTACAGTCTCAGGTGCCATCATCTCTGATCCTAAGTGAAACTTGGTGCCGATAGCTGGTATTTTGTAAAGAAAACTCAGATCTGATTGAGGCAAGACTGGCTTAGTCGCTGGAGTAGAATTCTCAGGCAACACTGGTTTAAACAAGCCTAAATACAAGTTTGGAGTTTCTGTTCTCACTTCTATTCTCCCATCTTCTGTTTCCAATAACAACGCATGAAAATTGGAGTGAAAGCCCTTGAATTCAGGATAAATCAGCTTTTCATAGCTATAGCCAGTCATGGTGTTGTTATAGTCTTTCTCCCAAAGCCCAAACTCTACTCCTTTCATTCTGTTTGCCCACACGCGGTAAGGACCATTTCCTATCCATTTGGCACTTAGCACTTTTTCCTCCGGAAATGAAAATCCTATACCTAGCAAATCAATACTACTTTCAGGGACAGAAGCCTCCATCATTAATTCCCCAGTGGTGAATACAGTCCAAGTAAGCTTTTTAGGATAGGTGTCATAGGTTGACATGATCTGAATGGTGCCATCCTTCATCTGTTTCCAAGTCACCTTTTGAACAGATGCATTTACTCCTTCAGGATTTAAAGCTTGACTCAGATTAATTATACTTTTCCCAACCTTTACGAGTTGGAGATTGCCTCTTTCCTTTCCAAAAACAAAAAGAGTTTCCCCTACAGAAATATGAATATCAACGGAGGATTCCCGGACCGTGATATTCTGGCTCTCCAGTGCAGGTCTAGCTGAAAAGTAAGATGGATTTCCCTCCTTAGGTTTTCTAATTGCTTCAGACCAAGTATAAAGTTCCTCTCCATTAATTCCGATTGCCGAAATTTTCAAAACATCTCCGTTACGCCAAGCAATAGGAAGACCTAGATCAACTTCGGTGGACTGGCCAGGCTTGACATTTGGCAGTGAAACACTTCCAGAATACAGCTTCTCAGCATCCTTCCAGCTGTCATTTTTTTCAACTGACCATTCGAGTTTACTTGTGCTTAGATCAGAATAGAGGTAATTATTGGTTACCTGCATTTTGCCATCAAACCCATCTGTGGGAATAAAAGCTCCGAGTTGAATGGGTGACCAAACTTCCTTGATCGTATAAAAACTTCCATCCTTCTCACGATATGGACCCAAAATCCCATCAGGCGCATGATTTCCATCAGAATCTAGAATACCGCCTTTGTCATCTCTTATTACTGCTTCATCAGAAAACACCCAAAGAAATCCACCTGCGAAAAGTGGGTTTTTGCTGTACTTTGTCCAGAAATCGTCTAAGCCTGCACCTAGTCCACCATCGTACATTCCATGCAGCAACTCAGTAGGCATAAAGATGTCGCCACTTTTATCCAATCTTCCTTCCGGCGAATCATAGGTAGGATAATGCTTGGTGTCAATATTGTTTCTGTTTAACCATGGATAAATAATTGGCCGTTTTTGAATATCAAATTGGTGGAAAGCAAACTCATTCTTAAAATCCCAACCACCTTCGTTTCCATGATCCCAAGCGATCACGGCAGGATGATTGGCATCTTTCAAGACTGTTTCCTGTATCAATTTTGGACCAATAACCGTGTTGTAGGCATCTTGCCATCCCGTCACTTCATCAAGGACAAACAGGCCAAGCGAATCTGCTAGTTCCAAAAACCGCTCATCCGGATTGTAATGAGACATGCGCACCGCATTCATATTCATTTCCTTCATCAGCACTATGTCCTCCAAGTGATTTGCTTCACTTAGCGCTCTGCCTGTGGTCGGATAGAAAGAATGCCTATTCACTCCCTTCAAAACTACCTTTACGTCGTTGATATAAACCCCATCTTTCGGACGTACCTCGACGGTTCTAAAGCCAATTTTCTCCGTTTTCTGGTAGAGAATTTTCTTGTTTTGAAGGATCGAAAAATGGGCATTATATAAGTTGGGAGTTTCGGGATTCCAGGATTTTACTCCCTGAAAAACATGGCTTAGCCAGACAGAATCAGAGTCCACAGTTTGAGAGAATTCACCAAGGATTTCTCCTGATTTCTGCTCTATTAATTGAACATGAATTTCAGATGACCTAGGAATATCATTCAATGTAATGAGAGCTTCAAACTCCCCATCTGACTTTGCATTCACAGCAATTCTTGTGAAATGATTTTCCGGTAAGATCTCAAGAAACACAGGTCTGAATATCCCTCCAAAAATCCAGAAATCGGCCTCTCTTTCTGCTTTGTTAACTGACTCATTTGAAGATCGTTTGTAAACTTTCACTTCAAGTAGATTTTTAGACCCAAAATCCAAAAAATCTGAAATATCATAAGAGAATCTATAGAAGCCACCTTGATGTATTGGCCCCACAATTTCCCCATTTATTTTCACCTCAGTATCAGTCATAGCTCCATCAAAAACCAAGTTGATCACTTGCTTTTTCCAAGCTGAAGGCGCTTCAAACTCGTGTTTGTAATACCCTATTTCATCAGCTACTTTTCGTTCAGGATTCTTATGATCATGCCCATAATTGAAGTTGCCAAAACCTTGCATTTCCCAGTTCGAAGGAACCAATATTTTTGTCCACTGCTCTTGCTTTCTTCCATCAGAAACTTTGAAGTCCCAGTAAACTTGAGAAGCAGCATCTACCCCGCTTAAGTAAACTCTTTTGTATTCATTTTGAGATTGTCCTTTGGCATTGGAAAAAAGGATGAGACAAAGGCCAAAAATGGAAATTAAGCGACAAAGGTTTGAGGGCATGTAGGATGTTTTCTTGAAAATTGAAATTAGGCTAATCCCTTCGATTTAAAAATAGCTATAAATGATTTATACCAGGGTCAATTATTTCCTTTGAAAAAATATTGCGCATACTCAAGATGATTTTATACTTGGGAATGGCATATTTTATGTTTTTCTATATCTTAGACAACAAACAATTTTTAAAATATGACAACCATAGACCCTAGCATCTTAGCCAAAGCAGATTCTTGGCTTAGTGGCAATATCGATGAAGATTCGAAAGCCCAAATCCGCAGCCTTATTGATCAAAACCCCTCTGAGCTCACGGATTCTTTCTACCAAGATTTAGAATTCGGTACAGGCGGCCTAAGAGGTCTGATGGGTGTAGGCACCAATCGAATGAATGTCTATACCATCGGTATGGCAACCCAGGGATTGGCAAACTACCTACTGAAGTGCTTTCCTGAAGAAACTATCCGTGTGGCGATTACACACGATAGTAGGATTAACAATACCCTTTTCGCTACGACCACCGCAAACGTGTTGACTGCAAACGGGATTCACGTGTTGTACTTTAAGGAAATGCGCCCTACTCCTATGCTTTCCTTTGCTGTAAGACACTTTAACTGCAAAAGCGGTGTAATGATCACCGCTTCGCATAATCCTAAGGAATACAATGGCTACAAGGCTTATTGGGATGATGGAGCGCAGGTAGTCGCTCCGCACGATAAGAATATCATCGATGAGGTGAAGAAAATCACTTCGTTTGATGATGTGAACTGGGATAAGAATGATTCCCTTTTCCAATATATAGAAGAGGACTTCGACGAGATTTACCTGAAACTTGTCAAAGGTCTGAGCTTGGCTCCAGATGCTATCAGGGCTCAAAAGGATATGCCGATTGTATTTTCTCCGATTCATGGAGCCTCCGGCAAAATGGTTCCTGCTGCCATAAAAGCATTTGGCTTTGATAATGTGCATGTGGTAAAAGAGCAGGCTGAGCCAGATGGAACTTTCCCAACTGTCATTTATCCTAATCCTGAAGAAGCTGAGGCTTTGACGCTTTCTTTGAAACTTGGAAAAGAAGTTGGTGCTGAATTGGTTTTAGCTTGTGATCCGGATGGTGACCGTTATGCCGCCGCTGTTCCTAATGCTTCAGGTGAATTTGAATTATTGAATGGTAACCAAACAGGTACTTTGCTCACCTACTACCTATTGAGTCAATGGAAAAAAGCTGGCAAACTTGATGGCAATCAATTCATGGTCAACACCATTGTAACCACCGAGTTAATCGATAGAATCTGTGAAGGATTTGGCGTAAAATGCTTTTCCGTCTTAACTGGATTCAAAAATATCGCTGCCATCATCAAGGATCTTGAAGGCAAAGAAACCTTCATCGGTGGTGGTGAAGAATCTTATGGCTATCTCATTGGAGATTTTGTCCGTGACAAAGACGGCGTGAGTGCCTGTGCAATGGTGGCTGAGCTGATCGCTTATTACAAAACTCAGGGCAAAACAGTTTTTGATGTGCTTGCTGAGATATATAATCAGTTCGGATTCTATAAGGAGTCGCTTATTTCTGTCACCAAAAAAGGAAAAGACGGTGCTGAGCAAATCCAGGCACTGATGACTGATTTCCGTCACCATCCACCAGCTGAGATGAATGGAATTAAAGTGGCCAAAATTGTGGATGTGAAAGAAAGCACAGTTACAGACGTGAAGTCAGGAAAATCAGAGAAGCTGGATATGGACAAGTCCAACGTGATGCAGTTCTACCTCGCAGACGGAAGTAAAATCTCTGCTAGGCCTTCAGGCACTGAGCCAAAAATCAAGTATTATTTCTCAGTAAATGCTCCGCTAGCTAATACTGCGGACTATAGAAAAGTGGAAGGGGAACTTGTAGAAAGACTAGAAGGTTTGAAGCAATATTTCAGCTAAAAGTCAAATTATCAGATAATGAAAGCACTGATTGCTCAGTGCTTTTTTTTTATTTCAGAGAATCTGGGGATATCCAAAAACCATGATATGTTGGGATGTTTATACTAAATCTGTAACAAACTAATTATTAACTATATCTTGTATTATAGTAAAATCGAAACATTCAGTCTGCCATGAAATATTCCAAATTGATTTTTCTTTTTTTATGTGTTTCACTATTTCAGAATTGTAACCAAAAGAATGAGGTCGAAGAAACGGATGGTATGCAGACAATATCAATTAATAAGGATTTTTTGCTTAGTGAAGTAAATGAATTAAAGTTTAAAGCAATAGATACGATAGATTTAGAAGGTCCAGGAAATCCCCCACTTACCGCAATCCAAGATGTTGCTTTAGGTAAGGAATTTATTTTTCTATTGGATAGAAAACATGGCTTATTAAAATTTGATTACGAAGGAAACTATATTCAGGCTATTGGCAATAAAGGAGAAGGTCCAGATGAATATAGTATCCCCACAGCAATTTATCTGAATGATAAAGAGAACATAGCTCTGATATCAGATTGGGAAAAAATGGTAGTGCATTCCTATGATTTAAAAGGAAACTTTATTGCTTCAAGTAAAAAATTACCAGGACGCCCAATTTCTTTCTATAAGGAAAATGATAAGATATTAGTAATTCAAGAAGGTATTGAATCTTATGGAAAGGGTGCTCAAACGGTATTGGTAAGCTCAATAGAGCCAACTACCCTGGAATTCAAATCACAGGAAAGCCCATTGTATAGCTTTACTTCAAAATTCTACCGAATCCACGCTTTCCTAAGACCTTTTGGGGAACTAAATGATACCTCTCTCTTTTACTTTCCCCGTGTTCGTTTCGAGGGCATGACTGATCAGAAGGATACAATCTACCGAATGGAAGAAGATCACTTGGTTCCAGAATATCTACTTGACTTCACTGATTTTGGAAACTCAGATACCTTACGAATTGATTTTGCAGAAATAAATGATGGTAATGCAAGCATATTCTTAAATTATAAAAAAGAGTCCTATAACCTGATTATTGATTTAGAGAACAGAATTCCAAAATCCAGTATGCAACTACCTAGTGAAAGTTACTCGCTTGAAGTATTTCCAAAACATCTAAATAAGGATACCTATTATTCTATCATTAGAAATTTGAAAGGTGCTGAAGAGAAAAATCCTAAAATAGTAATGTATGCTTTAAAAAAAGAGTAGAGCAGGCTCGTAAAATTAATTGGGGAATAGATAATTCATTGAAGCCCAATCATTTTTTTACCCAAAGCACATCAGCAAAATATCCTTCGGAATCCATAAAGTTTTCCTTTACTTCAAAACCTCCTAATGATGCTAAATGGCTGATTTCGGACAAGCTATATTTCTTGGAAATTTCAGTGAAAATCGACTCAAATGCCTCAAATTCGAAGCTTTGATTTAATGCGCCGATAGTTACCACCTGTAATTTTTGAGAAACCAAATAGCTTCTACATTCCCCACTTACAGGATCATAAGTAGGCCAATGCGTAAATGAATCGCGATCAAAATCAGCATCTAACTCGCTATTGATTCTATCCAGCAAATTCATATTAAACTCGCGCGTCACCCCCTGCTTGTCATGGTAGGCATTTAAGATAATCTGTGGATTCTTTTTTAAATCGAAGCCCAGCAAAACCAAGTCTCCTTTTTTAGTACCCACCCTCAGATGATCAATTATATTCTTGGCTTCATCCATGCCGAAATTCCCAAGATTGGCACCTAAAAATAAAATCAGATTAGGCTTACCATTTTTCCAAACTTGCTTCTTTAGCGAATCTCTATAAGTGTCTTGAAGAGGTTTGACCACTAATTCTGGCAGCTCTTTAGCTAAGCTTTCTTCCAATTCTTCCAAAACTGAACCGGAAAAATCCACTGGATAGTAAGTGAATTCCACGCTCATTTCTGTAAGATATCTCAGTAAGATTTTGGTTTTCATCCCATCACCAGCTCCTAGTTCCACCAGATTAAAAGGCTTATCCAAGGCAATAATTTCTGTTAGAATTTGCTTGTGTTGGCCTTCTAAAACCTCATATTCTTTCCTCGTGAGATAATACTCTGGCAAAGCCATGATCTGCTGAAACAGCTTATCGCCTTTGGCATCATAGAAATATTTGGAAGGTAAAGTTTTCGGAGTTGAATTAAGCCCAAGCATCACATCTTGGGCAAAAGTCCCGAAATCCGTATTTTTTGCGTTCATAAATTAAAGTGATTTGGCCAGGCGAATACCCATGATTTGCCATCTGAATTTTGGATGAAAAAAGTTTCTATAGGTAGGTCTAGAATGTCCTTCAGAAGTAGCAACTGAAGCGCCACGCAGCACCATTTGATTGATCATAAATTTCCCATTGTACTCTCCAATAGCTCCTGGAGCTACTTTAAATCCCGGATAAGCTAAATAAGCAGAGTTGGTCCACTCCCATCTTTTGCCCCATTCAAATTTATTTTGAGAAACTTCCCACTCAAACTCTGTCGGTAGTCTCGCTCCCTTCCAAGATGCAAAAGCCGAAGCCTCATAGAAATTCACATGAGCTACGGCCGCCGCCTTATCAATTGGTTTCAAGCCATCTAAAGTGTAATAGAACCAAGCGCCGTCCCTCTGTTCCCAATATAAAGGCGCTTTTACTTCCAGCTCCTTTGACCAAGTCCATCCCTCATCATGCCAGTAAGTAGGATCATCGTATCCACCAGCTTCCATGAATTCTAAGTAATCCTGATTAGTAACTAATGCAGTAGAAATAGCGAAGTCATTGATATATACCTTGTGCTGATTTAGCTCATTATCATAGCAGAAATCATCTCCTTTATACCCAATTTCATAGATCCCTGAATCAACAGAAACCCAGGTTGACTCTTGTTCAGATTTGTATTCTCCTATATCCATCACGCTCGGATTCAAAGGATTAAACCATAAACTATACTTCAGATCCGTTATCAATAATTCCTGATGCTGCTGCTCATGATTCATACCTAGAATAACCAACTCGTTAATCTCAGGAATGTTCTTTTCAATCAATTTTTGCATCGCACCATCCACATAGGCACGATAGGTTTTCACTTCATCTACAGAAGGCCTAGACATCAGGCCACGCTGATTTCTTGCCGTCCTTGCTCCTAGCGTGTTATAATAAGAGTTGAATAGAAAATTAAATTGGGGATGTTTTACCACATAACTGGGGTCGTTTGGCACCAAAATAAACTGCTCAAAAAACCAAGTGGTATGCGCCAAATGCCATTTAGGAGGACTTACTTCTTCTGAGGCTTGTAAGCTAAAATCCTCCGTAATTAAGTGGCTGCACAGGATTAAAGAGTGATTTCTTACGCTTTGAAAAGCTTCTGATAAATTCATATTCGTCTGATAATTAGCTTAAAAGATGAAAGGTTTTTTATTTTATTCCTTGCCAATATGTACCAACGCGTCACCGGCATTAATCACCGGATTATTGTTCATTCCGATGATATGGCCATTTGTTGGAGATTTCACAGGGATTTTGATTTGTCCATAAGGATCCGAAATTCGTGCCAAGACCTGTCCCTTTTTAACAGACTCACCTACTTTCACACTGGAGTTGAAGATGCCAGAAGCTTTTGCTCTCACCCAATTACTTTCCTTTAGGAAAATGCACTCTTGTGCCGGTGGAGCATCTGCCAGCATACCAAGGCTGGCTAGCATACGCTTGGTACCATTCACTCCTTCTTCTATCCCATATTCATCAAGGCGCATAGATTCGCCGCCCTCAAACACCATAATGTGCTTTCTTGCTTTGTAAGCTTCCTTTCGAAAAGACTTCTCTATGTATTTTGAATTGACCACATAGTGTGTTCCAAAGGCTTTTGCCAGCTCTACAGCTACCTTATCTTTATAATCCACCCTAACTTGCGGGAAGTTACTAAGCATACGACCGCCAGTGTGGAAGTCAATTCCATAATCTATCTGGGGGATGATTTCATTGCTAAGGATAAATGCAATACTTGCTGCCAGTGATCCTTTTTTGCTACCAGGAAAACTACGGTTCAGATCTCTCCCATCAGGAAAGGTTCGACTGTTTGAAAGAAAACCATAAATATTCACCAGTGGGATAAATATCAAGGTGCCTTTGAGGAGTTGAAGCCCTTCATCAACTTCCTCCAAAAGTCGCTTTGCTGTCACTACACCATTTATCTCATCTCCATGTACCCCGCCACTGATTAATACTACAGGTCCATCCTCTTTGGAGGAGCGGATAAAAATAGGGAGATCAATTAAGGTGTGGGTAGGAAGCTTGGCGATAGCAATTTCTATATTCATCGACTGGCCGGGTCTGATCCGTACACCATTTATGACCAATTCTTTCATCTATTTATAATTTGTTTTACAAAGGTCATCCAGATAGCTATTGGGAGAAATCTCGCATGGTTGATATTTATCACTTCGTGCGACGTTTTCGAAATGCTCGATTTCATATGTTAACAATTTGTCTTTTAAAGGCTAGCAAGTCCCTCAAGATTAATATCAATCCTATGTATGTCGCTTGAGCCATGCTCAATTTCAATTTTTAACCTTCAATTGAGTTTTTTAATTTCTTATTCGATCAAAAACTTACTTATTTCGCAAGGCACTCTCCGCATATGAATATACTAGAAAACATCTCCCTCAAGACATTTAATACCTTCGGCATTGATAAAACTGCCCGATTTTTTGTCTCAGTAAAATCTATAGAGGAGCTCAAAGAAGCTTTGGTATGGGCTAAATCACAGGAAGTCAATCCATTGATCCTAGGAGGAGGAAGTAACATCCTACTGACTCAAAATCAAGAAACGCTAGTAATCAAAATTGAACTGGAGGGTATCAAAATAGTTCAGGAAAACGATGAGTTTTCTTTCGTTGAAGTCGGAGCAGGAGTCAATTGGCATCAATTCGTTCTAACTGCCATTGATAACAATTGGGCGGGAATAGAGAACCTATCCCTTATTCCAGGTACTGTAGGAGCTTCACCGATGCAAAACATCGGTGCTTATGGGGTAGAAATCAAAGATGTGTTTTCGAGCCTAAAAGCTCTGAACAAGGAAACTTTAGAGATCGAGGAATTCAATGCTGAGCAGTGCCAGTTTGGCTACAGAGAAAGTATTTTCAAGCATGAGCTGAAAGGAAAATATGTGATTTGTTCTGTGATTTTCAGGTTGAGAAAAGATCCTGTATTTCACACAGAATACGGAGCAATCCAAGAGACACTCGACTCATCTGGAATAAAGGAATTGAGTTTAAAAGCAATTTCAGACGCTGTCATTCAAATTCGCCAGTCCAAACTTCCAGATCCGAAAGAAATCGGTAACTCGGGTTCATTTTTCAAAAACCCAACGATACCCACTGAGCAATACGAATCATTAAAAGAGCAATACATTTCCATTCCAGGCTATCCAAATTCTGAAGGAACAAAAGTCCCTGCAGCTTGGCTAATCGAGCAATGCGGATGGAAAGGGCAGCGATTTGGAGAAATTGGCGTACATGCCAAGCAACCTCTTGTTCTGGTCAATTATGGTGACGGTGATGGCAATGAAATCAAAAACCTAGCGATAAAAATCCAACAATCAGTGATGGATAAGTTTGGAATAAGCATCCATCCAGAAGTCAATTTCCTTTAGATCAACTGATCGCCCACCTCTAGTGTTTTCTCATATTTATCTACGCGAACACCGAATTTTCTCAAGAAATCCACTCCTTCGTCAGATCCGATTCCCTTGTATTCTGCATAGGAAAACAAGAAAATCACTCTAGAAATCCCCATGGAGAAGATGATTCTTGCACATGCCAGACAAGGAGAAAGCGTGACGAAAAGTGTAGATCCTTCCACCGCTGTATTATTTTTCACAGCATAAAGAATCGCATTCTGCTCCGCGTGAAGAGCTAGTGAGCAACTTCCCTTACTGTCGCGAGCACATCCATTCTCTTTAAACTCCACATCGCAATTGTGTGTGCCGGCAGGTGGTCCATTATAACCAATGGAAATAATTCGGGTATCTTTGGTGAGAACAGCTCCCACATGTTTCTTGATACAATGAGAGCGCTTGGCCAAATTAACCGCCAATTCCATAAAAATATCATCAAAATCAGGTCTATTCATATCTTAAAGTTTCGGCAAAATTAGCATTTGCTACCGAAGGGAAGCAGAAATCTTGAATAATAGGTGTAAGTTTTTCGTTAAATAGTAAATTCTAACTTTCTGTTACATTCCTCGTTTTGGAAGATAAATCTTGAAACTATGAATCGCCTACACATAAATCACCTCTTCATCTTTCTCGTTTTTGCGCTAGCTCTCAGCTCCTGCACCGCTATAGATATTTTTGAGGAGAATAATGAAATCCCAATCAAAAGGCCCTATAAATCATTTGTGATTATCAATCAGGAAGTTGGAATGCGCAGTTTCTCTTCTGAACTAATTGATCAGCAAGTGCAAATTCACCTGCAGGAAGCTCTCGAAGAGCAAGGATTAATATATGATAAAACGGAGCCGGAACTGGTCATCCGTTATACTTCAAATGAAGATCCCAGAAAAAGAGAAACCTTTCAAAATAATAACCCTTACCCATACTGGGGCTATAGAGTTTGGGATCCATGGAGATACAACCCTTACTTCAATAACCAGAATAACGCCAAAACTAGTACCTATGAATTAGTGCAGGTAATTGTGGATTTCATAGATCCAAAGGAGGACAAACTTCTAATGACCTTGACAGGAGTCACTGAAGTCAGCAGTCAAAAAACCAAGAGTAAAAAAGTGCTAAAAACCACAGATAAGATCATAGATTACTTTCTATATGAAGTAAAAGACACCCAATAATTCATCCAGCTTCACTAAACACATTTTTTGATGGGTCATTAGTTTCACTTATTTATTGTCCTATTCATTTTTTCTTACTCATCTTTCATATATCTTAATAAGGATTTTACTATTTCAATCTCCTAAGATCCTTGTTTCTATGAGCTTCAACAAGAACCAAGCGGCATTTTTCCAAACTCTAAAGTTGTCCTTACCAAGTTATAATTCATTGGTGGATGAGATTGCAGAGATATTAGAGATCAGCATTGATAGTGCGTATAGAAGAATTCGCGGAGAAAAATTATTGGACTTCGCTGAATTGGAAATTCTTTGCAATCGCTTCAATGTCTCCGTTGACACCTTTTTTAATCTTCATTCCAACAGCATTCTATTCCAGGGTAATCAGAATGATTATCAGGAAAATAGCTTCATGAATTGGATGGAAGATGTGTATGCACAACTTAATCTAGTCAATAGTTTTTCCAAAAAGCACATCTATTGGCTTGTGAAAGACATGCCCCCTTTTCATCACTATTATCATGAGGAATTGGCTGCGTTTAAGTTCTTTTTCTGGAGGAAATCGATACTATTTACGGAAAGTTTAAAGGAATCTAAATACTCCATTAAGGATAATTTATACGGTCAATTTGCTGAAATAACTCAGAAAATCCTCAAGGCATATCATAAGATTCCAACGACAGAAATCTGGAATATTGAAGGCATAAATAGCACCCTTAGGCAAATAGAATTGTATCATGAAATGGGAATTATGACTTCCACCGAAGACACAATATTCTTATATAATTGCATGCTCGAAGTAATAGATAACTTAGAGAAGATGGCAGAAAAAGGAAAAAAAATCCTCCCTTCTCATCCGGAGATTGAAGGTGCTGATTACAATTTCTTTTTGAATGAATTTATCATTGGTGACAATACATTTTTTGCAACAATGGATGAGAAAAAAGTCACTTATCTAAATCACAGCGTTATTTATTTCCATGGCACTTCAGACCCGTCATTCAATAATGCCATGTTTCGGAATCTGGACAATCTCATCAAGAAATCTACTCAAATCAGTATTGTAGGTGAAAAAGATCGAAAGCAATTCTTTAACAAATTGCGTAAAAAAGTAGTGGAAAAGATAAATGCTCTTCCTATAGAAGAGGAGTAAAATAGCCTCACATGTAGAAATCCTTCACATCCACAAAAGATTCTACTACTTTTAAAGCTGAAGTAAGCAAATATGAACAATTCAATAAAATACAGTATTGCTAGCCTTATACTGTTTAGTACTTCATTTTTTGCCTGTCAGGAGAAAGCTACTGACAAAGCGATCGATGAAGAAAAAATGGTCATTTCCTCCATGCCTGAGCCTTCTGAAAAAGTGGAAGGTATGGTGTGGATTCCAGGAGGTGAATTCGTCATGGGAACAAATGAAGCAGATGCCTACGATGCCGAAAAACCTGCAGTTAATCTTCAGGTAAAGGGATTTTGGATGGATACCCATGAAGTAACAAATGCTGAATACACCAAATTCGTGGAAGAAACTGGCTATGTGACTGTAGCAGAGAAAAAGCCAGAATGGGAAGATCTCAAAAAGCAATTGCCTCCAGGCACACCAAAGCCAGATGAAGCTCTTTTAGTAGCTGGATCGATGGTTTTCAGCCCTCCAGCCTACGCTGTTCCTACTCAAGATATTTCCCTTTGGTGGGTGTGGGTAGAAGGTGCCAGCTGGAAAAATCCTGATGGGCCAGTATCTAATCTAAAAGGAAGAGAAAATCACCCGGTAGTACATGTTGCTTATGAAGATGCGAAAGCATTTGCGAAGTGGGCTGGAAAAAGATTACCTACAGAAAATGAGTGGGAATTCGCTGCACGCGGTGGAGCTGAAGGCAAACGCTTCGCTTGGGGTGATGAATTGACACCAAATGGTCAGTACTTGGCCAATACATTTCAGGGAAATTTCCCTAATGACAATCAAAACCTAGATGGTTACGAGGGAGCCTCACCTGTTAAATCCTTTGCTCCAAATACATTCGGATTATATGATATGATAGGAAATGTCTGGGAATTGACGGATGATTGGTATGATGCGCTCAAATACGCAAGACTAGCCGGTCAGGCTCCCAAGTTGGATGCAGGCATGAACCAATGTTACAATCCTGACAATCCCTATGCGATGGAGCATGTGATCAAAGGTGGATCATTCCTTTGCGCAGATAACTATTGCGTAAACTACAGACCATCAGCTCGTCAGGGACAAGCATTTGATAGCGGGACTTCCAATGTGGGTTTCAGATTAGTGAAAGATGTGGAAAACAAAGCAATCAGCTTGAAGTAAAAACTCAATTGAAAATATAAAAAAGGCCATTTCTGATCAGAAATGGCCTTTTTTATGTTATGGCAAATCGTAGCCCTTGGTGATTCTCTGAATGTATTTGCCCAAAATATCAAACTCCAGATTGACCAGATCTCCCGGGACGAGCTGATGAAAATTGGTATGCTCAAAAGTGTAAGGGATAATAGCCACTGAGAATCTACCGGGACCAGAATTGAAACAAGTAAGACTCGTTCCGTTGATCGTGATAGATCCTTTCTCCACGGTTACATTTCCCAGTCCATGCTCAAACTCCAGATCAAAAACCCATGATCCGTCTTGATCAGTGATATTTTTCACGGTCCCGACTTGATCTATATGACCTTGCACTATATGCCCGTCAAAGCGCCCATTCGCAGGCATACAGCGTTCCAAGTTCACTTTCTTATCCACTTTCCATTGAGATAGGTTCGTCTTCTGGATGGTCTCATTTATTGCTGTCACGCGGTATGAATCAGGCGTAGTTTGCACTACAGTAAGGCAAACGCCGTCATGTGCTAATGACTGATCAATCTTCAATTCTGAAGAAAGTGCAGAGTCTATATCAAAATGAACATTGGTTCCATCATGAGTAATATTCCGAATGGTGCCAAAAGCTTCTATAATTCCTGTAAACATGGAGGTGAATTTAACTTTCAAAGGTTCAATGATTAAGCAACAAATGCCCAATTCTAGTTCAAATTAAGCCAAATATTCTTTTATCTTCGACCATAGAATCACAAAATACTTATGCCCCTACTCAAACTCGAAGACACATATTTACATAAAGGAAAACGTAGAGCTCTTGTGGCCTTGCTTCGGGAAAAGGGAATTAAGAATGAGCGTGTACTTCAGGCAATCAACACCTTACCCCGTCATTTCTTCTTTGATTCCGCATTGATTTCCCATGCTTACGAAGACAAAGCCTTCCCGATTGGAGAAGGTCAGACCATTTCCCAACCTTACACAGTTGCCTTCCAAACAGAGCTATTGGAGATCAAGGAAGGTGAACGAGTGCTAGAAATAGGCACAGGCTCTGGATACCAAGGAAGCATCCTTCATTTACTTGGTGCTGAAGTATTTACTATCGAATACCAAAAGAAATTATTTGAAGGAACGAAGCGGTTTTTGTCAAGACTGGGAATAGAAATGCATCTTTTTTATGGAGATGGAACAGGTGGACTTCCTGCTTATGCTCCTTATGACAAAATCATTGTCACTGCCGGAGCTCCTGTAGTGCCAGAGGCTTTGATTCAGCAATTGAAAATTGGCGGAATTCTAGTTATTCCCGTGGGTGATAAGCGTAAACAAGCTATGCTAAAAATCACTAAAATGTCAACTTCGAAGACTGCTCAGGAAGAATACGAGGGATTTGCTTTTGTGCCTCTTTTGGGGAAAGATGGTTGGGGTTGAGCAAATTTGAAATCTAAAATTTGAAATCTAAAATTTGAGATTTGAGATTTTCGATATCGGATTTGAGATTTCTGCTTTTCCGAAATTCATGTTATTTCAAAATAAAATTTCGATTATTAATCATCAAAGTTTTTCAGCCAAATTTTATTTCTATTTTTGATAAAATTTAGATTTTATGAGCAAAAAGAAATTCGCAAAAGAGTCTGCAGTGATCATGACTGAGATGGTTCTTCCTAACGATACCAACACGCTAAACAACTTAATGGGTGGCAAACTGATGCATTGGATGGATATAGTAGCCGCCATAGCTGCTCAGAAGCATTCTAACAGCATCGTGGTGACTGCCTCTGCGGATAACATTTCCTTTCAGCAACCTATTGCTCTTGGTAATGTAGTGACGCTGAAAGCTCAGGTAACCCGCGCGTTTAATTCTTCCATGGAAGTATTTATAGAAGTGACTGCTGAGGATATCCCTGCCAATAAGAAAGTCATGACTCATCGGGCATTTTTCACTTTCGTAGCTGTAAATGAGAATAATAAACCATCAAGAATCCCTGAACTAGTCCCTGAAACTCCTGAGGAAATAGAGAATTACGAAGGAGCTTTAAGAAGAAGGCAATTGAGATTGGTTCTGGCAAAAAGAATGAAGCCGGAAGATGCAGTAGAATTAAAGTCCATTTTCAATCTGGATTAATCAAATTTATAGGACATTAAAAAAGCGCAGACCGTTAAGATCTGCGCTTTTTTAATGTCCTGTATTTGAAACCGTAAAAGGTTAGGCAAAACTAATAAGGCATCCTTTAAAAGTGAGGCTACTTCGGTCACCCGTCATCGGTCTTCCCGCCATCAAAACAGAGCAAATAAGATTGCTGACTTCATTTGCGGTTCCTAAGCACATTTACTTCACCACTTTCAAGATTCCCTGCATCGTGTAGAAATGCCCTGGAACAGTACATACATAGGTGTAGTCTCCTGGCTCTGTTGGAGCAATGAAGTAAATAGTGGTTGATTCGCTTGGCTGTAGCAATTTAGTGTGCACAAGCACTTTGCTAGTATTTGGAATGTAATCCTTTTGCTGACCTTCTAAGCCTAACGCCATCGCCGCCTCTCCTACTTCTATGGCAGTTCCTGGCATCACGATCACGAAATTATGTAGCATATCATCCACATTTTGGAAGACTAACTTCACTTTGCTCCCAGCCTTCACTTGCAATTGAGCAGGATCAAACTTAAGGCCTGGCTTTGTACCCATATTAATGGTAACATCCGCTTTGCCATCCCAGTTAGCTGGCATAGTCGTCACATGTTTTGCCATTTTAGCAGTTGCAGGCTTATTTGAAGCAGCTTGTTTTTTTGCTGCAGCAGCCTGAGCTTTTGCTTCAGCATCAGCCTGAGCTTTCGCTGCGCTATCTGCCTGCGACTTCATCATCATTTCGTGATCATGTCTGGCTTTGAATTGAGCGACATCTACTTTTTCTCCTGCTCCAAAATTGTTCAAGGTATAATAGCCCACAGTATGTAGAAGTGGTTTTCCTTCGGTTGATTTCACTCCTTCTCCTTTGATCTCGTGAATATATCCAAGACGCAAATTATCCAGTACTAATCGAGCTTTCATCCCATCTTCTGAGACTACTACACCAATGATTTTGCAAGGCTCATTATTAATCACAGGACTACCATAAGCCGCTTGGTACTTATAAGTGAAGCCTGTTACTTGGTAATTAGCCGGATCCTCTGCCAATTCCTTATTCACAGGCTCTGTGAATTCAATCTCAAAACCATCAGGCTTAGACTTGATAGTCTTCATCTCAAAAGGCATTCTTCCTGTCCACACCAATCGCTGCAAACTGAATAATTCCTTGCCCGTAGAAGACCAACCCCGGCTAGTCATTCCTACAAACATGGAAGCATCATTCCCCCAGACCATTCTCAGGATACCAGAAGAAAAGCCCTCTCTAAATGGAAAAACAACTCCCTGGTAAACACCATTGACTTTCTCAAAATCAACGCGAGCAATAGTACTTTGTCCCTGATCACCTACAAATACCTGATTGGCAAAAGGGCCAAATCCACCTGCTGTATTATCATTCAAAAATCCTGAGGTAGAAATCCCCAAAATACCATGTGGCAACCAAACTGCAGGTGCTTTCAGACCTGGAACTCGCTTAGCTACATCATAAAATGGTTCTCCAGTATTTGGAATATCTTCCTTCTTTAACGTCACAGGAGATCCTGGTAAGCCAGACCAAGCTAAGCTCTCCGCATTACCTAGGAAATCACCTTTCTCCACGTGTGAGATTCTTCCTGATCCAACCCAGTCACCTTGGTTCTCAGTATAAAAGAAATCACCTTCAGCATTCATACCATATCCAGCTGGAGAACGCATTCCCGCAGCGTAAGGTATCATTTCTCCTTCAGGAGTGATCTCCAAGGTCCAACCTCTCCAAGGCACCAAACTCACGCCGTGACCTAGACTATTGCTCCAGCCTACGTTAAGCGTGACGAGCATATTGCCGTTTGGTAGGAAAGTAGGCCCGTAGGAATACTCGTGGTAATTCCCTGAAAGAGGCCAAGAGTAAATTTTCTTATATATATCGGCTTGACCATCTCCATCGGTATCACGCAAGCGAGTTAACTCACTTCTCTGAGTCACGTAGATGTCTCCATCATGGTATGCTAATCCCAAAGGCTCGTGTAAACCAGTAGCGAACTTCTTGTAAACTGGCTTCTCGCTACCGGAAATATTTGGGCTGGATACTATCCAAACCTCTCCTCTTCTAGTACATATTGCCAAACTGCCGTCAGGCAAAGTTGCCATACCGCCTACTTCCAAAATCACATCTTCTGGAACTGGTAAGGAGATCATTTTATAGAAATCATCCTCAGTCTCAGGCACCATCATAGGCGCTTTATCCTGGGCTTTTAATTCAACTTGACCGATAAATAGGCAAGCCAAGGCAAAAGCAAATCCTTTTGTAGTATTGAGTTTCATTAGATTTTTCATGCTGCTTCCTATTAATTACCAAACAATTGAATACGTAACCTTACCCATGTTGTCTTTCAACTGCACCGGTAAAATCAACTCTTGAGAACCATCGCTGGTTGTTCTTAAAATTGGCGAGGTCTTTCTTTCAAACTCAACGTAATAAGATTTGTCATCTATCGCATAAAGCCCATTTGGCAGTTTTTCGATTTTTGATCCATGAGCTACTAAGCAATAGAGTTGCTTACTTTCATCCTCAGCGGTGACGCTAAGTGAATGAACCAATTTCTTTCCTGAGTCCCCCGCTTCAAATGTCTCACGGATAGTTACTCCAGGCATTTCATATAAGATCACTGGATCCCCATTTTTCAATACTTCATACTCAGTGTATGCAAAACCATCAATTTCCTGAGGCCACGCGGCGTCTTTATTCGGAAGTACAGCCAAAGTTGGTTTACCTGCAAATTCAATGACATTCCCTAATGGCAACATCAGCTGAGTTTCACCACGACCATACCACATCGGAGTAGTTTCTACAAAATCTCCTCTCCATACATTCAGTAGCTCACCTCTGTTCAAATCGATTGCATAATTTGCCCCACCAGGTTGGCCCACTGCTACTGTATGCGTACGCTTCTCTCCATGGTGCATGATAAAACCTCTTTGCATCACAGTTTGATCATTTACTTTGACAGCTATCTGACCAACTGGATCATTAGCTCTCAGAGGAACATTAAGGGCAGTTCTAGCTACGCCTTTTCCTTCTACGGTAAGTGTGATATCATTACTAGGTGCATACCAGTGACCAAAAGTTTTGAAGTAATTCAACTTGATTTTGTGATCACCGGAAGTCAAATGAGTAGAACCATTGGCTTTACCCGTGACACCATCTACATAAACCACTTCTTGCTCGTCGACAAATAGTTTTCCTGCACCATTGATACGCCCTGGAGGGGTATCATCCGGCACCCAGGCTAGATTTAAGTTAAAGAAATATTCACCGTCACTTGGTATGCTTAAGATTCCTTCGATCGTTCCTGAAAACTCATTTCTAGTAGCTGGAGCTAAATGTGCCAAGACATCAATATTCATTTCGCCCTTAGGGCTAGCTTTTGCAAAATCATTAATGGTTTTAATACTTTCATAATAGGTGAGCTTCATGTCTTTCAAAGTCACCGTTGCTGCGCCGTAAGTTTTGTATTTAATATTCCGAATAGCCACTCCACCATGATCTCCCTGAATAACCAACGGTCCCATTGCTTGCTCATCATCAAAGAATGCAGCTTGCGTAGGGCCAGTTACTTCAATGTTTTTCTGAACCAGCACACCATTTTGGTGGACAGATATAAATTTGGCATTTGAGACTTTTTTGCCTTGTGAATCAAAGCGAGGAGCTCTAAACACAATTCGGAGAGACTGCCAAAGTCCAGGCGCTCTGCTTACATTCACAAGAGGCGGATGTCCTTCATATCCTTCTCTGCCAACTCCTCTACTACTATCCCAACGCTGATAAATAGCACCTGCGTCAGAATACTTAGGGTTTTTCACTGCCCAAGAGTCAAAAAGTTGCACCTCATATCTACCCTGAAGGTAAACTCCTGAATTGCTGCCTTTGGGCATCATGAAGTCAAGCTCCAACTCTATGTCACCATGCTCAAAAGAAGACTTGATGGGTTGATTTTCACCTTTGTCTAAGGTGTTCAGTAAAATACCAGTGCCATTTGTGATTTTGGAGGCTCCACCATTGAGATCGTAGAATACGTCTTTTACGATGGTCCAATTCCCGCTTGTTGATTGAAATTCACTTAGGTTTTGAAGAGGTAGCACTTCAAATGGAATTGGGCTCTCCTGTGCGACAGATGCTATTGTCTTGATAAATAGACAACAACAAATTAGAAATATCTTATTATTCATTTTAGGTTAGATAGGTTATTGGTTTCAAAGGTAACTTTCTTGTCAATTTAAAAAAATAGGATTATTTCAAGTAAAAATTGATAGACCTTGTATATATACAATAAAAAAGCAGGAGAAAATCTCCTGCCCTTTATTTGAAAACTAAACCAACTATTATTTAACTACCACAATGAATTCAAAAATAATACTTTTATAATCAAATCAAAATTCCAAATATAAATTTGTTTTGATTATTTCTTCTCAGGGAAGTTACCACGTTTAAATGCAATTCCCAATGCTAATCCTTGACTAAATTGAATTTTATTGTCCTGATCCAAATCGTAGATCATTAAACTTGTTAAACTAACATTCACAAGGTTAGATACTTTTGCCGTTAAACCGAAGTCCAGACGATGGTCTATAGCATTAAAAGCAAATGTTTCGTAGTTCGCAAACATTTGATATCTAAGCTTTAAGGATAGATTCTCAGAAAGTTTTTTATTGTAATCAGCCATCAAACTGAAGGCTAACCATTCTGTTCTTACTGTTTCTCCTATTTCTACTCCATAATTGTTTGGCACATTCAAATACAGGTCTGTATCAGTCACAAATGTCCATCTAGGTGAGAAAGGTGAAATACGAAGGCTAAATTCATCATTTGGCTTATATTCTACACCGATAGAAGTAGTAAGATAGGCTGGATTGGCAAACTTTGAGATGAGAATTTTTTCTGCATCCTCAGGAAATTCATAGCCAGGAGCAAATTGAGAGAGAAAATTGACGGCAAAGAAGTAATTCCATTTGTCATTAATTTCATATCCCACTTTGGAATCCAAGAAAATACGGTCATTCGATTTGCGACCATCTTCATTCTTATTTTTCACTACACCATAGATAAAGTCCATCGTGTTATCCCAAGACCATTTGTCTTTAGCATAATTTGCCCTTCCATTTAGATAAACTCCTAAGGCAATTGAATTGACACCACCACCTTGCCAGTTACCACTGAAAGAGGCTTGGTTAAGATTTACTCCTCCGTTTAATTCTTTCAACCAATAGCTAGTATCTTGTGTGGTCAATACTACTTCTTGGGAAAATAATTGCCCAGAAAACAAAATAAAGAGGAAAAGTGTAGAAATTCTTTTCATAATTAAAGGAGGTTGAACTATTTCAATATAAATAAATGAAATACAAATATGGAAAATGACTTGGATAGAGAACTTATAATTCGTGATTATTTGGCAAGACAGCGTACAACACTCGCAAACGACAGGACTTTATTATCTTTTATTCGTACATCTCTTTATTTTTTAGTATCAGGGACAGCACTTTTTGAAGTAAAAGAACTTGACCACGTGAGGGAGTTGGGTTACTTGGCATTTGGATTGAGTTTTGTGTTTTTAATAATCGGAATTGCTAATTATTTCCGCATTCGTAAGAAGCTTAAAAAAGGGAATTACCTAAACATGTAATAAATGACTTTTGAAATCGGTCTTGTTTTTTCAATTATTGGGCTTGCCATCATTCTTTTTTTTACAGAAAAATTCACTATCGATACCGTTTCCATCGGAGTAATGGTGGCATTTCTGCTCACAGGAATCCTGAATGTAGAGGAAGGTTTATCAGGGTTTTCCAATCCTGCCACTATCACTGTTGCTGCTATGTTTGTTGTTTCGGCTGCGATCTTCAATACTGGCCTACTCGATAGTTTCACCCATAAACTAAGTGCCCAAGCAGGAAAAGGCCAAACTCACCTCCTATTCACCTTAATGATATCTGCGGGATTTCTGTCAGCTTTTATAAGTGATACGGCAGTAGTGGCACTGCTGATGCCAGCTGTAATAAGATTGAACAAAACTGATAATATTCCTCCATCCAAGCTTCTCATGCCACTTTCTTTTGGTGCATTGATGGGAGGTATTTGCACATTGCTGGGAACAAGCACTAATATTTTGGTCAGTGGTATTGCTGAAAAAGCTGGTCTTCCGTCATTTGGTATTTTTGAAATGAGCTTAATGGGCTTAGTCTTTTTCACAACAGGGTTAATCTACATGCTAACCATCGGAAGGTGGCTCACCCCTAACAGAAAACCTAAATCAGAAGTGGGAGATAGTATTCAACTCGGAAATTATCTCTCAGAATTGGTCATCTTAAAAGACTATGAACAGCTAAATGAACCCCTGTTTAAGCATAAGCTTTTTGACAAACTACCAATGAAGCCATTACAGATCATTCGATCAGATGGAAGAAAAATACGTGTTTACCCAAATACATCCATTCAGGAAGGTGATATCATACGAATTAACTGCGACAAAGAAACCTTGGAGAAAATCAAATCTACCGCAGGAATAGAACTAAAAGCAGACTTAAAATGGAATGAGGAAAACATCACCAGCGAGGATGAAAGATTATATGAAGCCTTAGTTACACCTAATTCATTCCTTATCAACAAAAATATAAAGGACTTGAATTTCAAAAAGTTATACAATCAGGTATTAGTCATTGGAATTAGACATAGGTCAGATATGCTCAATGCACTTCTTTCCAAAACAGACTTAAGAGCTGGAGACATTTTACTATTGAGAGCATCAGAAGAATCCATTCAAAGCGTAGAGAACAGTGACGATCTGCTCTTACTCTCAGAGACTAAAAGCAAAGTATTAAACAAAACCAAAAGCATCTTAACTCTAGCTGTGCTTGCATTAATTATAGGACTGGCATCTTTTGAAGTATTTCCCATTGTAGTAACGGCAGTAGCTGGAGGAATTGCACTTATTATGTTGGGATCACTCAGTACAGAACAAGCTTATAAAGCTATTGACTGGAAAGTTATCCTCATGCTTGCAGGTGTATTGTCTATGGGTTTGGCTCTGGAGAAGACCGGCGGCTCACAATTGATTGGTGATTATATCGTAGAAAGTGTAGGACAATTTGGACCAAGAGCTGTAATGAGTTCTTTATTCGCCTTAACTTTTATCATGACAAACGTGATGTCAAATAACGCAACTGCAGCTTTACTGGCCCCTATTGCGATAAGTATCGCTGCAGCACTAGATGTGGATGCAAGGCCAATGCTAATGGCAGTCACCTTTGCTGCTAGCTTAAGTTTTATGACTCCAATGGGATACCAGACTAACACGATGATCTATACACCTGGAAATTATAGGTTTACCGACTTTATAAAAGTAGGGACTCCTTTAAATCTTCTTCTTTGGATAGTGGCCACATTAGGCATTCCATACTTTTTCCCTTTTTAATTCTCAGAAAATATGTCACAACTACGTATTTTACACATATCAAGCCAGCAACACTATCACGACCCAAACAATTTAACCCAAAACAACTATGAAAATCTTCAGTATTGTATTAATCGTCGCTGGCATTTTAATGCTCTTCAGCAATAGTTTTTCCTTCACTACCAAAGAAAAGGTAGTAGACGCAGGTCCAATTCAAATTAGTGCAGATAAGCAAAGAGACGTTACCTGGCCAACCTATGCAGGAGGAATTGTAGTGGCGGCCGGTGTAATCATGCTAGTAGTCGCACAGAAGAAAAAGTAAACGCTCCGAAGAAAAATCCTTTAATCAACTAATCCAATCTGCCTTTGAAATTAGCAGCAGTAGACATTGGCTCCAATGCCATAAGAATGCAAATCACGAGCGTAACGCAATACGAAGGAATCATCAAATTCAAGAAAGTCGAATACCTTCGATTTCCACTTCGTTTGGGCCTGGATGTATTTCACAATCAAAAGATCTCTGAAATAAACAGAAGGAAATTCGTCAAATTGATGAAAGCATTTAAGATTCTCATTGACCTTTATGAAGTTGATGATTATATGGCATGTGCTACTTCTGCAATGCGAGAAAGTGTAAATGGCAAGGAAATAGCGCTTGAAGTAAGGGAAGAAATTGGGCTGAAAATCAACATTATAGATGGTAACAGGGAAGCCGAGCTGATCAATCAATCTCTTAATAAGTTTTTCGATGAAAAGACTTACATACATATAGATGTAGGAGGTGGTAGCACAGAGCTGAACATTTATAAAAGTCGTGAAAAAATAGCTTCGAAATCATTTCAAATTGGTTCTGTACGCGCATTGGAGGACAAAGTAGCTACCCCGGTTTGGAACTCTGTAGAGTCCTTCGTACATAAGTATCTGGAAAATTCCCCTTCAGTCATTTCAATAGGAACTGGCGGGAATATCAATAAGATCTTTGAACTCTCACTACCTCATAAAAACAAGCGTTATTTGGACTATGGAAAAATCGAGGAAGTATTGGGTCACTTACAGACCCACACTTTCGAAGAACGGGTGAACAAGCTGAACTTGAATCATGATCGAGCTGATGTAATTATTCCTGCAGGAAAAATATATCAACGCGTGATGCAAGCTGCAAAATCAAAAAAAATGCTTGTCCCTGACCTGGGTTTGAAAGATGGAATTATCCAAGTGCTCTACGAGCGTAATAAAACGAAAAAGCCCCTTTGATCGGGGCTTTTTCTATTAATCTACAAGCTTAACTTGCATTACCTTTTCTGCATCTAGATTAAAAAACTCTCGATGAACATTGAATTCCGGCTCATCTCCTACCGGCTGCTTAGCCAAGTAAGTACCATCTTCCTGCATCACATAAGAGTTTACATTATCCTTTAAGTTATAAGCAAGGATGTTCATCAATTGCTTTTCCAGCAAGTTAGATTCGACTTTGAACAAGGCTTCTAATCTTTTGTCAAAGCTCCTTACCATCATGTCAGCACTACCAGCATAAGTTCTAGTATCACCATTGTTATGGAAATAATAGATTCTGGAATGCTCCAAGAAATCACCTACAATGGATAACACTTCTATGTTTTCACTCAGACCAACTCTTCCTGGTCTGATACAGCAAATCCCGCGAACGATTAATTTGATTGTCACACCAGATTGGGAAGCGCGATACAGAGCATATATCATCTCAGAATCTTCCAGGGAATTGACCTTGATGAAAATACCACTTGGCAGACCATTTCTCGCATTTTCAGACTCTTTCTCAATGTACTCTATCAACTGATTTCGCATGTCACGAGGAGCTGTAATCAGGTTTTTATACTGAGACGGCATGGAGTGGCCTGTGATTACATTGAAAAATTCTGACACATCATTTGCCAAAATCTCATTGGTAGTCATCAAGCCAATATCAGTATAAAGTCTAGCCGTGTCTTCATTATAATTACCTGATCCTAGGTGAACAAATCGGGTAATTTCCCCACCATCTCGCTTGACTATTAAGAGAAGCTTGGTGTGTGTTTTCAAGTGCGAAATACCATAAATCACAAAGCAACCAGCTTTCTGAAGTTTCTTCGCTTCACGAATATTGTTCTCTTCGTCAAACCTAGCCTTGACCTCGAACAGCACCGAAACGTGTTTACCATTCTCAGCAGCTTTCAATAAGGCTTTTGTGATTCTACTATCCTTGGCCAGTCTATAAATGGTCATTTTGATAGCCATCACATCAGGATCTTCGGATGCTTTTTCCACCAAATCCAAGATCGAATCGATGTTGTTATAAGGATGATGAAGAAGAATGTCTTTCTCCTTCAACACTTCAAAAATATCTGACAAGCCTTCATCCTGATAAGAAAGGGGCTTTACCGGATCAGGAATTTGAGGTAATCGCTCACGGAATTTTTTATTACCCACGATCTGCCAAAGTCCTGTGAAATCTATCAAACTTTCTCTTTTTACCAGAAATACAGAATCCATTTTCAGATTCCATCTCTCCAAAAGTGAATTCATCATCCACTTACTATATCCTTCCTCTATTTCTATTCTTACTACTCTACCACTTTTTCTTTCCATCAATTTCCGTTTCACTTCTTCTAGGAAGTTAGCGTCCATATCTTCACTTTCTTCAAGTGTGAAGTCACCATTTCTGGTAATTCTGAAAAGACTCATTCCTTCGATTTCCACATTTCTAAAGAGTGAAACGATGTTTTCCCGGATCACCTCTTCAATAGGGATCAGTAAAAGAGAATCTTCTCTCTCTATTTCGAAAAAGCGGGGAATATTAGCCGGAATCTGTACAAAACTCATCTTGCGCATATCCTGTCTGTCTCCTGGACTGGTAGTCACCACTCCAAAAACCAACAGCTTGTTCATCAGAATCGGAAAAGTACGATACCCATCATACACCATCGGGGTAAGCATAGGGTAAATGGCTTTCAAGAAGTAATCATGAACTTTCTCCTGCTCTCTATCTGTGAGCTTGGAAACATTGCACAGCACTACTCCTTGGCCTTGTAATTCAGGCATAATTACCTGAGAGAAATGAGTATGTTGATCCGCATGAAACATGTGACTCTCATTCATCAACTTTTCCTTGAAAGGCTCTTCTCTCAATCCGGAGTAATCAACTCGCTCCTTATCGTAATCTAGATAATTATAAAGTGATCCTACGCGAATCATAAAAAATTCGTCCAGATTGGATGCCGTTATCGCAAGAAACTTAAGTTTTTCAAAAACACTACGATGTGCCTTTTTGGACTGATCCAACACTCGTTCGTTAAACTTTAACCAACTTAAATCCCTGCTTACCAGATCACTCTGTTGTATAATCGAATCGTATTTTTCTACAACTTCCAATTTCATCGCATTCAAAGTTAATATTCAGAAAGCAAGTTAAGTTATGCTTGCCTACTTTGGGTTTATCAATTTGTTATTAATTAAAAAAAGGGGCTGAAAAGCCCCTTTTGAATGATCAGGTATCGATTTTTGCGTATTTAGCATTTTTCTCGATAAACGCTCTTCTAGGTGGAACTTCATCTCCCATGAGCACGCTGAAGAGATGATCTGCTTCGGCGGCTGATTCAATATTCACCTGTTTTATAGTTCGGAAATTTGGATCCATAGTGGTAGTCCAAAGTTGCTCAGGGTTCATTTCACCAAGACCTTTGTATCGCTGAATACCAACACTATCTTCTTTACCATCTTTAGCCATTTCAGCGGTAAGGGCTTTACGCTCTTCTTCCGTCCAGCAATATCTCTCGTCCTTGCCTCTTTTCAATAAATATAATGGCGGCAAGGCAATATACAAATAGCCATGTTCAATCAATGTTCTCATATATCTAAAGAACAAAGTAAGAATCAAGGTACGTATGTGAGATCCGTCAATATCAGCATCCGTCATGATGATGATTTTATGATATCGAAGGTTAGTAAGATCTAATTCCTTGTCGTCATTCAGCGTACCGATCTTAACTCCGAGTGCGGTAAGAATGTTTTTTATTTCTTCGTTGTCGTAGATTTTGTGCTCGTGAGCTTTTTCTACGTTTAGAATTTTACCCTTCAATGGCAAAATCGCTTGAAAATCACGATCTCTTCCTTGCTTAGCAGATCCACCTGCCGAGTCCCCTTCCACTAGGTACAGTTCACAGACGGTAGGATCACTATTTGCACAATCGGCCAATTTACCTGGTAGACCACCGCCTCCAAGTATATTTTTACGCTGCACCATTTCACGGGCTTTCTTTGCCGCATGTCTTGCTTGCGCCGCCAAAACCACTTTACCAACAATGATCTTTGCTTCTCTAGGATGCTCTTCCAGCCAAGACTGTAAAGCTTCCGATACAGCACTATCCACCGCCCCAACTACCTCAGAGTTACCTAATTTAGCTTTGGTTTGTCCTTCAAATTGTGGTTCCTGAACTTTCACCGAAATAACCGCAGTAAGACCTTCACGGAAATCATCCCCAGAAACTTCCAGCTTCAACTTATCCAACATTCCGGATTTATCAGCGTAAGATTTCAGAGTTCTGGTCAGCGCTCTTCTAAATCCTGAAACGTGGCTACCTCCTTCGTAAGTATTGATTGTATTTACATAGGACACCACATTCTCAGAATATGAAGTGTTATAGTTCATAGCTACCTGAACAGGTACTCCATTTTTTTCTGTATCAATACTAATCGGAACTTCAATGATTTTCTCACGGCTCACGTCCAGATACTGTACGAATTCCACCAATCCACCTTCAGAGTAAAACTCGTCTGATTTCATAGTTCCGTCGTCTTCCTTCTCCCTTAGATCAGTTAAAATAATCCTGATACCAGCATTCAAAAATGACATTTCACGAAGCCTGTTGGCTATCGTCTCATATTTATATTCTGTAATCGCGAAAATAGAAGAGTCAGGCTTGAAATGAATGGTTGTTCCTCTGCGATCTGTCTCACCAATCTGTCTGGCTGAATACTGCGGCACACCGATTTTAAATTCCTGTTCTGTGATTACTCCATTGCGATAAACTGTAGCTTTCAAATCTTCTGAAAGTGCATTCACACAAGAAACACCTACACCATGCAGACCACCCGAAACCTTATAGGTATCCTTATCGAATTTACCACCAGCATGCAGTACAGTTAGCACAACTTCCAAAGCAGATTTTTTCTCCTTAGCGTGCATATCTGTAGGAATCCCACGCCCGTTATCTTCGACGGTAACTGAATTATCTTCATTCACCGTGACTTTTATCGTATCACAATGCCCTGCAAGAGCCTCATCGATAGAGTTATCTACAACTTCCCAGATCAAGTGATGGAGGCCTCTGACTCCAATATCACCGATATACATAGCAGGTCTCTTACGAACCGCTTCAAGACCTTCTAATACCTGAATATTACTGGCACCGTATTCGCCTAGATTCTTCGCTTTTTCTTCACTCATATGTTTTGGAGAAAACCCTCAAATTGGGTCTAAAAGGGTGATTTTATGTTCTTTCTTAGATGTGGCAAGATAGATAAAAAAAGTGACTTTTCACAGGCTTTTGCTATACACAGGTACACAAAAACCATTTGAAATACCAGCTTTCAAAACTGTGCCTCAAGGTTATTAATACTGATGTGAACTCAACATAACCAATGTACAGGCATGAATCGCCTCTATCCCCGCCGCCTTAGCTCTCTGAAAAAATAAAGGATTTTCCGTTCCAGGATTAAAGATGATTCTTTTTGGATGTAGGCTGATTAAATAATCCAACCATTCCTCTTGATTCACAGCCCCTATATATAGAGTTATCGTATGAATATTTTCTAAATCAGGTTTTGTGCGGAGATCAAGTATTTTCTCACCAAAAACTTGGCCTGATTTGATTCCAATTGGGATAAAAGGAACACCAGCATTGGCCAATCTACTTGCCGCAAAATATGCATACCTAGAAGGGTTAGTTGTGGCGCCCACGACCAATGTAAGCTTCTCAGACATCTTCTTACCTGCTTCCATAGATTTTATCGCGCTCGAATGTATCCATATGTCTATGCTTTTTGGTTTCGTATATATCCGCCAGTGTGATCAATATCCCCGTTTCCTCTACTTCGCCAAATTCGTCGTTCAAAGCTGTACCGAAAGTCATCATAGTAGGAGATAGATTCATGTAGGTATTGATCAGAGGCGGGATATTCTCACCGTAAGTACGAATCCGCCCATTAAGTAATTTATACCCTTCCTTATATTCCAAGCCCTCAAATGGATTTCCAGCTTTTGGTAAATCAGTTTCATACCCCAATGCCAAGTCATCTTTAGGCTTAACCAATCCGTCCTTATCCGGAAAATAGTAATTCATGAACATCAACAATAAATCTCTCCCTTCACGGCTGAAGTGCGGATACATGGTCACTTTACCAAATAAATATTTGACATCCGGATTCATTAACACAACCGCTCCTAAGCCATCCCAAAGATTGTCAAGACTGAAAATTCCTTTTCGATTATCAAATGCAGGTTGGTATTTAGGCTGAACAAATGATCTACCTAGCTCAATAGTGTAAGGAATATAATCCTTAACAAATCGTTCTGTAAAGTCAAACAAATGGGTGGTAGAAAGATTTAAGCTACCGTCTGCCTTAACTGAATTTTTGCAATTGATTAATCTGTAGCCTGCCACAATCTCTTCATCCTCAGGATTCCACGTAACTAATTGCTCATAGCAATTTTCGCAGATATCATTTTCATCTAAATCTAGCTCTAGACCTGTTCCGCCTCCTGCAGCTCTGAAAGTCAATTCCCGGAGTCTACCTATCTCCCGTACTACATTTGGGGCATTATGAAAATTAACCAAGTAAACTAGGTTGTCTCCATTGTTTGTATATCGTAAAAAACGCTCCGGAATCAACTCAGCCTTCAGTAGTTCTTTATCAATTGCCGGAATTATTGCTGCTTCTTTATTCATTCTTTTTTACCAAGTTCGTAAACTACATCCTTCAAATGATCTGCCCACTGTCCATCCGTTTTAGAGGAATTAAGGCTTTGATAGGAAACTTGTTCACCTACAGTGATCACCACTTTTTGCCCTTGCTGCTTGTATAATTCATCAGCGAGGTAAAACATTTCGATATTAGCTTTGATGCCAATATTCTTTCTCCAATAAGCCAAATTGTAAAAAAATTTGGAATTTTTACCTCCTATAAAACAAGGTAAGATATCTTTTTTGTATTTCTTCGCTTTGCTTACAAAGCTCTTTTTCCATTGCAAATCACGAATTCCTGAATCATCTTTCCTTGAAACAAGGCCCGCAGGGAATATTAAAACTGCATACGACTCAGAATAAGCCGATTCAATTGCAGCTAAAGTATCTCCTGAATTTTTACCATGCTTATTAATAGGAATAAATAATGTGTTGAAATTTTTGAAAGCCATTAATAGGTCATTCACCAAAAACCGTACATCTGTCCTTACCTCACCTATTGCCTGAATTAATGCAATTCCATCAATTCCTCCAAGTGGATGATTCGCTGCAATGATAATCCCACCTGTCTTAGGGATATTTTCTTTTCCTTTCAGCTCCACCTCTATATTCAATTCTCTCATCAAACCCTTTGCATAATCAATTCCATGCAAATGATCAACTCTGTCAAGGACCTCATTCATCCAAGCCTCGTGAGTTACCCGCTTAATATAGTTGAGCATAAAACCAGGCATCCATTTCAAAAGCGTAGGATTTTTGGAATCAATGGCTTTTTCTATATCGATAAATTTCTTGGACATTTATACTCTTTGGTGATTGTAAGTTGGTTGAAAACAGAAGAAATAGTTCTTTTTCAATTTCAAAATAAACCTAAAAGTACAAAAAAACAGATTTAACAGTAAGGTTAACCAAGACTGATTGAAGTACTGCCCTGAGTACCAATCGACTTAATTTATACCATGACCATTTGATCCTAGTTCCAGCCGTTCTTTTCTAATATTCAACACTAGTTTCGAATTGTACAATTGAAAAGAATCATTTAAATGATCTCAAAAACGGATTCTAAAGATCCCTTCCTACTCCCTCCAATTAATTTCTTATTTTTGCTCCCTGAAAAACAATACCCTATGAACGAATCCATACTATCACTTTGTCCTGGCCCATGGAATGATTACGAACTCATTGACACTGGTGGATTTGAGAAACTAGAGCGATTTGGAGACTTCATTCTCAGCAGACCGGAACCTCAGGCGATTTGGGACAAAACACTTCCTGAAAGTGAGTGGAGAAATCTAGCTCATGCTCATTTTGCCAAGGAAAAGAGTAATCCTGAAAAGGGAAATTGGGAGCAATTGAAGAAAATGCCGCATAACTGGGCCATTGAATATTCTAATCCTGATGGATTAAACTTGAAGCTAAATCTTGCCCAAACTTCTTTTAAGCATATCGGTCTCTTCCCTGAGCAGGCTGTAAACTGGGATTACCTCTATAAAACCATCAAGCGCTCACCAGTAGCAAAACCTAAAGTTCTTAACCTTTTTGCCTATACAGGAGCTGCAAGTGTGGCAGCCAAAGCCGCAGGAGCGGACGTGACTCACTTGGACTCTGTGAAGCAAGTCGTGACTTGGGCTAGACATAATATGGAATCTTCAGCTCAATCTGACATCCGCTGGATGGTGGATGATGCGATGAAATTCATCAAAAGAGAAGCCCGTCGTGGAAATAAGTACAATGGAATCATTTTAGACCCTCCTGCCTATGGTCGCGGACCAGATGGAGAAAAGTGGGTTTTGGAAGAGCAAATCAATGAAATGCTGAAAGTCTGTGCTGAGATTCTTGATCCAAAAGATCATTTCCTTTTGCTCAACATGTACTCACTGAGCTTCTCATCACTCATCGCAGCGAACTTGATCAACACTACGTTCAAAAATGTACAGAACGCAGAGCATGGCGAACTTTACCTTCAAGACAATCAAAACAAAAAACTGCCACTGGGGATCTTCTTCAGATTTTCAAGCTATTGATTTAAACTTCAATCATGAATAACCGTCAGCTTTTCTTACAACACTTAGCTCAAACAACAGATTTCCCTTTGATGATCGAGGTGGAAAAAGCTGAAGGAATATATCTGTACGGTTCCAAAGGAGAAAAGTACATAGACTTGATCTCAGGAATTGGCGTAAGCAATGTGGGACACCGTCATCCAAAAGTACTGGAAGCGATCTATGGACAACTTGAAAAATACCTACATCTCATGGTGTATGGCGAATATGTGCAAAGCCCTCAGTCACTTTTAGCTAAAGCACTTTGTGATACGCTACCTGAGAAACTAGACAATGTCTATTTAGTCAACAGCGGAAGTGAAGCTATTGAAGGCGCATTAAAACTCGCCAAGCGATACACTGGCAAACCTAATTTGATTTCCTGTGTAAATGCTTATCATGGCAGTTCACACGGCTCGCTTAGCGTGGGTGGAAATGAGATTTTCAAACAAGCCTATCGTCCTTTACTTCCTGGAGTTAGCCACATAAATTATGGGGAGATCTCAGATTTAGAAAGTATTGATTCAAATACTGCAGCCGTGCTTGTAGAAACCATCCAAGGAGAAGCAGGAATCCGAGTTGCCACGAAGGAGTATTTTCAAGCCTTGCGTACCCGATGTGATGAAACAGGCACTTTATTGATTTTGGACGAAGTTCAATGTGGATTTGGTCGAACAGGTAAATTCTGGGCTTTCGAGCATTTTGGGATCATACCTGATATTCTTGTTTGTGCCAAAGGAATGGGCGGCGGAATGCCAATAGGTGCTTTTATCGCAAATAAGGAAGTGATGGGTGTATTCAAAAACAATCCTATCCTAGGTCACATCACTACTTTTGGTGGTCATCCCGTTAGTTCGGCAGCGTCACTTGCTACGATACAAATTCTTCAAGAAGAGAAGCTGATTGAGTCAGTTGAAGAGAAAGCCAATTTGATCAAGTCACTTTTAGTGCACCCAAAGATCAAAAGCATCCGGAATAAAGGATTGCTGATGGCCGTGGAGTTTGATTCTTTTGATACGCTCAAGCCCATCATTGATCGAGCAATTGAATTGGGAGTGATTACAGATTGGTTCCTTTTCTGTGACGATGCCATGCGAATCGCTCCACCTTTGACCATCACGTCAGACGAGATTCATGAAGCCTGTGCTATTATTTTAAAGGCGATTGAAGAAGTATTTCCTTCCTAAAACCCCTCATTTATTCACAAGTAAGAGATTCTTTCCGACGCTAATAGCTAAGCAAATGCTAGAAACTTAAGAGAATCAGGTGGATTAAATGGACCTTGCCAAATTCAAAGTCCTAATAGATGGAAATCCATCTACTTATTTGTCATCACTTTATAGGTTGGGTCTTCGATAATATTTACATCTATAACCGATTCCGCATTTTTTAGCAAAAGCCTGCAATCCTGGCTTAAATGTCTTAGATGTACCTTTTTCCCCTGTTTTAGATATTTCTCAGTGATTTTGTGAAGCGCGTCAATAGCGGACATATCTACTACTTTGCTTTCTCTGAGGTCAATAATTACTTCATCAGGATCTTTCTCCACATCAAATTTCTCTATAAATGCGGTAGTAGAACCAAAGAAAAGCGGGCCATAAATCTCATAATGCTTAGCTCCATTTTCATCTACATATTTTCGAGCACGTATTCGTTTGGCACTTTCCCAAGCAAATACAAGTGCTGAAATAACCACTCCTATCAATACTGCCAAGGCTAAATTGTGTAAAACTACCGTGATCAACGCTACGAGAATACCTACAAAAATATCGTGTCGAGGCATTTTATTAATGATCCTGAAACTTACCCACTCAAAAGTTCCTATAGCCACCATCATCATCACACCAACTAAGGCAGCCATCGGAATTTGTTCTATGACAGGACCAGCAACCAAAATAACCCCTAAAATAGCAGTCGCTCCTACGATTGCAGAAAGTCTAGATCTCCCTCCTGCTCCTATATTGACCAAAGTTTGCGCTACCATGGCACATCCGCCCATACCACCAAAAAACCCGTTTGTGATATTGGCAATACCTTGAGCTGCAGCTTCCCTGTTCGACTGGCCTTTCGTATTGGTTATTTCATCCACCATATTCAGAGTTAGCAAACTTTCAATCAGGCCAACCCCAGCCATTACAAGAGAATACGGGAAAATGATTTTTAAAGCTTCTAGACTAAATGGGATTTCTGGAATACGAAATGAAGGTAATGCACCTCCTACAGAAGCAATATTTATAACTTTCTTAGTATCTATATCGAGAAAATAAACTATTCCAAAAACAACTAATATAGCCACTAAGGAAGCTGGAACAGCTTTGGTAAACTTTGGCAATACATACACAATAGCGATGGTGAGCATAGTCAACCCTACCATCAGGTAAAGCGCTGGGCCTTGCATCCAGGTAGAAACCCCATCTTCAAAGATTTTAAACTGCTCAATTTGAGCCATAAAAATGATAACAGCAAGACCATTTAGGAACCCGTACATAACAGGTTGTGGTATTAAGCGAACAAATTTCCCTAATTTGAACAGACCGACCAGCAATTGTAAGATTCCAGCCAATACAACTGCACCCAAAAGATAATCTACTCCATGCGAAGCGGCTAGCGCAATAAGCACGACAACCGTAGCACCAGCACCTCCCGAGACCATACCTGGTCTTCCGCCTAAAATAGCAGTAACTATCCCCATTAAAAACGCTGCGTAAAGCCCCGTTAAGGGAGGAAGGCCAGCTAGTATAGCAAAGGATAAGGATTCCGGTATCATGGTCATTGAAACCGCAAGCCCTGCTAGAATTTCATTCTTATAATTTACTTGTTGTTTAAAATCAAAAAGGTTAATGATTTTCTGCATGGGTGTAGAATCTGAGATATATAATTGAAATAGGTACCGATAGAAAAAACTTTCGGTAAGAGAAAGTTGCCAATAAATAACAATTGGAAAAAATGCGTATTAGCCTATACTTAAGGCGGTGTGATTGGGGAAGATGTGTTGGGTGTTCTGTTCATTAGGTGCTGCAAATGTAGCGTTTCACTGGTAGTCAGGCAAATTAAACTTCAAAAAACACCCTCCAACCTATCAGAGAAGTATTTCGAGGCTATTCCCTGACTTTGTTTAAAGCGCCTTACTCACTAAAAACAGAAACTACTTATCTATTAAAAGCAGATGCTAGCTACTACTAAAATATAAGTCGCGCATGCTAATTTGATTCATACCTTCAAGATTAGCCTCCTCAGTCAAACAATCTCTAGAGATCTTCAATTTTCATAATGACGAATGCCAATTCATCATTGACATTTTCAAACATCCAGATGTCCCCATCTTTAGTAAAGTATTTTAGCGGAAGCTTAGCCAGTTCTTGTATCTCAGCTTCAGCAATTAGATTGAAGTCCTTATCAAATACACTTAAAAAAATATCCGACCCAGCCGATATATAGTCTCCGTAACCATTGAGTTCTTCTCCAAAATGCATTCTTTCTGAAAACCTGAAAAAACGTTCATTTTTCTCATCCCAAAAAAAAGATTTGTAATTAAGATCTTCCTCATTTCTTTTAATAATTTCCTTCAATTGACCAGAGGTTCTTTCAACTTCTTTTGGAGGCACATAACTTTTCTTATCGGCCAGTAAATGGGTATTCCAGCTTTTCGTATAAAGGCTGTCTTTTTCCAAATCAAAAATAAGCACTTCATTGAAGGCAGTATTACTAATAATAATTTGCCCATTGACATTTATAGCTGAGGCACTTGGCCCATAGCTTCCTGCTGGAGATCCTTCAAACAAAAGCTTAACATTAAAATCCTTTAGCTTTTCTAATTCTAGCAACTCTATCTTTTCAAAAGTTTGATCTTTCAAATCAAAATCAAGTATCAGGAGAGATCCACTCTTCTGGTGAAAAATAAATACAATAAGCCTATCTGAATTATTTTTGACTTGAAAAAATGCTCCTGCATAGTATTCATCAGTTCCAAGGAATTCAGGAGCAATTTTATCCAGTGCCAAATCCCTGACTAACTGTCCATTTTGATCAAAAATCCTATATAAAAAATAATCCCAGAAAAGTATATTTCCATCCGACCAAAGAGAGAAGTGTGAAACATAGTTAACCACGTTAAGTACGCCATTGGGACCTTCTTTTTCGAATTGAACCTTTTCTGAAAGTCTAAGTTCATCTAAATCAATCTTCTCTGTGGTATAATCTTGTCTATTAAAATTGATCAGATAGCTTTTATCATTAGATAGACCAGAATAATAAAGTTGATCCTGTAAATAAAGGAACTCATCACCTGAATCCACTAGCACAGTGTCTAATGAAACTCTGACTTGATCCGAAACCGCTTGCTTTTTTTCGTCCTTTGAAGCACAGGAACAGACGACTAAAAATAATGCAACAGCAATTAACAATCTCATAAAAAGCAATGTTAGAATTCAATTAAAAACCTTTTGAACTAAAAGCTAATTGAATTCAATCTAAAAATTCATTTTGAGATGTTACAAAAAGTTAAATCGAATTGGCACTATAATTCAAGCGATATTTCCTTATAGAAATTTCAAATTCTACAGAATCCCCTTCTCTGGATGTCTTCCTGTTACAGTTCTTCCGAAGACTTTTAATTCTTCGATTTGCGCATCCATATTTCCATCTGGATAGATGCATGGACCTATACCGGCTTCCTTCTTCTTATAATCAAGGTAGCCAACAATTATAGGAACATTTGCTCCCAGTGCAATATGGTAAAATCCTGATTTCCATTTTTTCACCTGACCTCGAGTTCCTTCTGGCGTCACCATGATTACGAGTTCGTCTCGCTCATTTAACATTGTGACCATGGATTCAGTATAGGTTTGTTTCTTACCTCCGGGAATACGTTTCCTATCAATAGCAATTGCTCCAAGCCCTTTAAGTAACCAACCCAAAGGACCTACCATTACTTCCTTTTTGATGGTAAAACGTACTGGAATATCCATGAGAAAGAATGCTGCACGAGCATACAAGATATCCCAATTGGAGGTGTGTGGAATTGCAATAAGCACCGCTTTTTTCAATCCTTTCGGCCACTGATTATTCAAAGACCAGCCTGAAATCCAAAACACAATACGAGACAAAAACTTCATCATGCTATACTAGATTTATTACTTTTCACTGCTAATTCCAAAATCGAAGGGTTATTTTCAATGTAATTCATCGTGTAATCATAACCGAAGCCATATAATTCAGAGGCTTTTTTAATATCAAATACGCCATATCTTCCAAGTCCTGGAGGCTCAATGAAATAGTCACACTTAGATTTTCGAGTGTACACATTATAATTCATAGCCATAATTACAGAGCGCTCGATCAGTTTTTTCATATTACTGACATTACTTTCTTCCGGTAGCTGATTGCAATGCACACCAATCACATAATCTGTAACTCCTTCCAGCGGCTCTACCGGCATATTATTAAGAACTCCTCCGTCCACTAGGTATCTTTTTCCAATAACAATAGGATCAAACATGCCTGGAATGCAAGAAGAAGCCATAATTGGGCGGATCAACTCCCCTTCTGAGTAATACCTGACTTTTGCTTTTTTGATATCAGTAGCAGCTACGGTGAGAGGAATCTGCAACTTAGAAAAATCATCGTGATCAAGATAAAGCTTAAATAGATTACCCACAGAATCCATTTTCAGGAATCCCGTTAGGGAAATCGCTGGACGCAAAAACTTAAAATAATTAGTTTCTACGATTATTTTAAGGATTTCTTCAGGTGTATAGCCTTGGCAAAACATCGCTCCAACGATAGCTCCAGCTGAAGTCCCAGAAACTTTCGTAGGGTAAATCCCAGACTCAGTGAGCGCCTTTAACACTCCCAAGTGTGAAATCCCTCTAACACCTCCACCAGAAAGAGCAATACCTATCTTAAGGTTAGATTTCATCTAGTCTGAATGTTTGATCCAAGCGCACGCCTCTGTCTGTCATTTTCACAGTACAGCACTCATTTTCAGCATCGTGTTCAAGGAATAAAACATACTCCTCACGTGCAGCTTCTTCTAGAAATTTTGCTTTTTCATCCATCGTGACTAAAGGTCGAGTATCGTAACCCATCACATAAGGCAATGGAATATGCCCAACAGAAGGAAGCAAATCAGCTACAAAAACTACCGTCTTTCCTTTATATTGGATCTTTGGAAGCATTTGTTTATCCGTATGTCCATCTGCAGTGATAAAATCAAATCCAGGTAAGAATGACTTCTTGTCCAGATCCAAATAACCCAATTGGCCCAACTCCTGCATTGGAAGGATATTCTCTTCAAGGAAAGAAGCTTTCTCGCGGGGATTTGGGATAGTTGCCCACTGCCAATGCTCTTTATTTGACCAGTAAGTGGCTCTTGGAAAAGTCATCTCATATTGCCCGTGTGAGCCATACTTCACTCCGCCTCCACAATGATCAAAATGCAAATGCGTCAAAAAATTATCTGTGATTTGGTGAGGGCTAACACCCAGTTTCTTCAGGTTTTGATCCAAAGAATCATCGCCATGAAGATAAAAGTGAGAGAAAAACTTAGCATCCTGCTTATTCCCAATACCATTATCAATTAATACAATCCTATTTCCATCGACTACAAGAAGAGATCTCATCGCCCATGTGCAAAGGTTATTCTCGTCAGCTGGATTTGTTCGAGACCAAAGCGTTTTAGGTACCACCCCAAACATGGCTCCTCCATCCAGTTTGAAAAATCCTGTATTAACTACGTGTAATTCCATGATATGAAAGAAAAATCCCGGATTTTGTAAGAAATCCGGGCTTAAATTATGTTACTCAACTACTACACCCATCGAACAATACTTGTCGATGCGTTGATCTATTCTTTTCTCTGGCTTGATTTTATCTAATTCCTTCAATGCTTGAAGAATAGCTTCCTTAAGCGTGATAGCCATTTTTTTCATATTTCTATGTGCTCCACCAAGTGGCTCAGGAATTATACCGTCAACCAATCCATTGCCTTCCATGTCTATGGCAGTCAATTTAAGAGCCTCAGCTGCCTGTTCTTTGTAATCCCAACTTCTCCAAAGAATCGTAGAGCAGTTTTCTGGGGAAATCACCGAATACCAAGAGTTTTCAAGCATAAGAACACGATCTCCAATAGCGATACCCAAAGCTCCTCCTGATGCACCTTCACCTATGATGATGCAAATAACAGGGACTTTCAGCATAAACATATCTCTGATATTACGCGCAATCGCTTCACCTTGCCCTCTTTCTTCAGCTTCCAAACCTGGAAATGCACCTGGAGTATCGATCAAAGTGATGATAGGCTTACCAAACTTCTCTGCCATTTTCATTAAGCGAAGAGCCTTTCTGTAGCCTTCAGGATTTGCCATCCCGAAATTTCTCATCTGACGCTGCTTGGTATTTCTACCTTTCTGCTGTCCGATGAACATCACTGACCTGCCATCCAAATCTCCTAGACCGCCTATCATTGCCTTATCATCAGCTACATTCCTATCTCCATGAAGTTCGACAAAATCATTTGTCATCTCATAGATATAATCCAGTGCATAAGGTCTATCAGCGTGCCGAGATAGCTGAACTCGCTGCCAGCGCGTCAGATTTTGAAAAGTTTCTTTCTTCAAAGCAAGAATTTTATCTTCAAGGGATACAATATCTGAGCTTAAATCGATATTTCTGCCAATAGCCAAATCCTTCATTTCCTGAAGTTTCTGTTCTAAATCAGCTATAGGTTTTTCGAATTCTAATACCATTCTGGTGATTTTTGGGAAAAACAAAGATAAGCATATACCCTTGGGAATTAAAATTTTTAATGAGGAGTGGATATTTATAAATATATAAGAATTCAAAAAATCCTTAAAAAACAAAAAAGTCCCGAATTTCTTCGGGACTTAATGCGGAATGGACGGGACTCGAACCCGCGACCTCCTGCGTGACAGGCAGGCATTCTAACCAGCTGAACTACCACTCCAATGGTTTTAAATTGAGATTTTTTTATCTCATACGAGTGATTTCGAACTTGTGACCTTTCCGATGTATCGGGACAAGCATCTCACAAGCTGAACTACCACTCCAATATTTTAATTGTCACTAGTTGATGAACTTTTTCATCAAATTTAAGCGGAATGGACGGGACTCGAACCCGCGACCTCCTGCGTGACAGGCAGGCATTCTAACCAGCTGAACTACCACTCCGTTTTTTTCAAATTCGAGACCGTTTTAGATTTCTCTTCAACTACCCCGTTTTTGAGTGATGCAAAGGTATGTTTTAGATTTGTTATTGCAAAAGTAGATTCGAATTTTTGCGTTAATAATTCGTATGAACTTCTATTTCAATGAGATATTTTTTCAACTCTATTGCTTATGCAATGCTCAAATGCTTTCAAAACTGAGAATCCATTAAGAATTCTCTTCCTCCATCATCTTCAGCACAAGTTTTATTTCCGCTGCTACACGTTCGTATAGTTCATTCATATGAGTAGGTTGAAAAGAATTCATATGTTCAACTTCACTGGCCAAATCCGTCAGTGAACTCATACCTGCCGAGATAGCTGTACCATATAGCTTGTGTCCTGCTTCATTGATTTTAGTTAATTCTTCTCCCTGTATAACTTCCTTTAAAGATAAAAGTGAGTTTGCTAATTCAGCTTTCACAATTGTCAGAATATTATTCAAAACCTCTGAATCATTATCTGTGTAGTTTTGCAGCTTAGCTGGATTATAATGAATATTTACACCTGAATTTTTTGCTTCCTCTTTCTGGCTCACCTTTAAAGCATGTGTACCCACCCATTTTTTTAAGATCATATCTATGGTCGCTTCCACCACTGGCTTTACCACAAAATCATCCATGCCTACAGCTATGCATTTCTCACGCTCCCCTTTCACATTGCCAGCAGTAAAGGCAATAATAGGAACACGAGTATCCTTTTCTAAAAGCCGTATATTTTTGGTTGCTTCATACCCATTCATCACAGGCATTTGAACATCCATTAAGATAATATCCGGAAAATGCTTTTGGCAATATTCAAATGCTTCAAGCCCGTTAGCAGCCTCTTTTATAGTTGCAAATGGAGCAATTTTTTTAATGATAGTTTTAGCCAACAGCATATTGACTAGATTATCCTCAGCCAAAAGCACTGTAAATTCCTTAATCCTTTCTGCTGGCAAATCAGGATTGTTTACTTCCTTAACTTCATCTGGTTTGTGAAGTCTAGAAAGTGCCTGATAGAAATCTTGAATCTTAATCGGCTTAATCAATCGATGATGAACACGTAGCTCTTTACAACTTTCTATTATTTTATTATCATCCGAAGAACTATGAAGTAACATGATAGGCTCCTCACCTCCCCAGGATTTAAAGGATTCTCTAATCTTACGGATAGTCTCAAGTCCATCCATAAAAGGCATGTGGTAATCCATTAGAATTACGTCAAAAACTTCTCCAGTAGCCAATAGCTGTAGCGCTTCAAAACCATTGAATGCTTCTTTAGACTGAATGTTTTTAAGCAACAACATTTGCCTTACAATTAGTCTGTTGTTCTCATTATCATCAACTATTAATACATTCTTTATTTTATCTACATCAAACCAATCGATAGCTTCTCCCTTTTCAGTTTTCAATGCAACATCAAAGTAAAAAGTACTTCCTTTTCCTGGCTTACTTTTCAATTCAAGCTTGCTATCCATTAGTCTAAGAAGGCTATTGGAAATAGTCAAGCCTAGACCTGTACCGCCATATTTCTTAGTAGTGGAACTGTCTTCCTGTGAAAATGCCTCAAAGATCTTTAATTGTTTCTCAGGCTTAATTCCTATACCAGTGTCTCGGACTGCAAAGCGAATTTTATAATCGTCTCCATTCGCTTCCAGGGTTTCTATTTTCAATTCTATTTCTCCACTTTCCGTGAATTTGGAAGCATTGCCCAAGAGGTTCACCAAAATTTGCTTCAAACGAACAGAATCAGCATAAATAAATCTAGGCAAGTCTGTCGCTACGTTTAGGAGCATTTCCAGACCTTTATTTTGGATCTGATAGGTTATGATATCAGTAGCCTGTGAACTTATTTCATAGAGATCACATTTATCTATATCCAATTCCAAACGGCCAGCTTCAATTTTTGAAAAATCAAGTATATCATTTATTATACTCAGGAGGGAATTTGCAGACTGATTAACAATGGAAAGGTATTGATGTTGTGTTTCATTAAGACTTGTCTTCAAGACAAGGTCTGTAAATCCAATTACACCATTTAATGGAGTACGGATTTCATGACTCATATTGGCCAAGAATTCTGACTTGGCGACACTTGCTTCCTCCGCTTGTAGTTTCGCTTTTTTCAGCTCCTCACGTTGCTTTACGGTACTTGTGATATTCTGCGTGAATAGCATAACACCGCCTATTTCACTACCTGACAAATACCAAGGTCTCAGCTCCCAAGTCACATACTGAACTTCGGCATATCCAGGTAAATGAATTGGCTCTTCTTCTTTTCTTTCTATCGCTCCATGCAATACGCGCTGGTGCCTTTCTTTCCTTTCTTGATTTACAAATGGAAAAAGCTCGTAATGCAATTTTCCCAACACCTTCTTTCCTTCTAGATGATAATCCTCTACATACCGATTACTGACCGCTATGTATTTCATATCATTGTCCAGCATGGCTACTGCTGCCGGCGTATGCTGGACAAAAGCTGAAAGCCGGCTCTTCTCGCTGAGAAGTTCCAACTCCATTTTTCGTATTTCAGTTATATCTGTGGCAAAGCCTAAATGTCCAATTATTGCATTATCAACATCGCGGATAGGAGTAATAACCAACGAGACAGTTTTTCTGGAACCGTCTTTAGCAATATAACTCCAGTCCCGCTGCTCCATGCCGACTCTTACAGCCCTAGCGGTGAAGACTTCTTCAATACCTATATCTTTCCCAAATTCCTTCTGAAGTTCTGCCAGATGTAATTCAACTTCTTGATGATCGTGAAATATTTCAGGCGTATGCTTGCCTACTATTTCTTCAGCTGTGTAACCCAACATTTTCTCCGCTCCCGGATTAAACACTGTAATAACACCTGCTACATCCGTAGCAATGATACTAACCTCAGATGAAGCATTAATTACATCATCCAAGGTTTTTTTAGTTCTAACTAATTCTAACTGAGCTTTTTTAGCTTCATCTATGTTCTGAAAAGTGCCAAATACTCTTTTGCATTCACCATTAATCAATTCCGACTGACCAATCGCACGTACCCAAATCTCATTTCCTAGACTAGTCACCAGCTGCAATTCTAAATCCCAAGGCTTTCCTTCGTTTATTGCTTCATTTACAGCTTTGATGACCTTATCTCTGCTTTCTCCCTCTTTATAGAAATTAATTCCTGAAGCGAGATCTGGTTCAAAATCATCAGCTACCTCATGAATCTGCCTAGTCACAGGAGTCCAGGTTAGCTCTTGCTTTTCCATATCAAGATTCCATCCACCTACTCTAGCAACCTTACCTGTTTCTTCAAGCAAAAACTTGGTCTGCTTTAAATCTACCTCCAAGTTCATGCGCTCAGTCATGTCAATAGCATTACCGATCACATAATAGCTACCATCAACACTGTTTCTCTCACGAACATTATTGAACATCCAAGTATATATCTGTCCATTTTTATGTTGGGTAATCATCTGTCCACTTAATATACCTTCTGCATCAATTGCTTTCAAATATACATGGACCGCTGGTTTGCGATATTCTGGAACTATATCAAATAGACTCATTCCTAATATTTCTTCCTTGGAATAGCCCAGCATAGTAGCTCCAGCATCATTAACAGATAAAAACGCACCGTTCATATCATGAGTACACATGAATCCTTGAGAATTCTCAAAAAATGCTCTTAAACGGGCCTCACTTTGAGCAAGAGCCATTTCTCCTTTACTCCAATCTGTAATATCTCTGGCGATGGCATATAAATCCCCTGTGATTGGATTGGGGGTAGCTACCCATTCTAATATTTTGTATGAACCATCTTCATGAATAAATCGATGAGTAAAGTTGATAGTGGGCTCTCCACTGGCAAGTTTTTCGATCTCCAATTTTGTTTTCTCCAGATCATCAGGATGTACCATTTCAAAGAATGATCGACTTAATAAAGTATCAGAGGACCAGCCTAGAATTCTGGAGAAAGAAGGGTTTACTTTCTTAAGAAAGCCATCTGTTCCAGCGATACAAATCAGATCATTAGTGAGATTAAATAACTTCTCTACATTGCTGTAATCAGCAATTAACTTACGCTCTTGGATTATACACTGAGCCTCAAGGGCCAGGAGTTCCAACGCAGTTTTACTTTTTTCATCCAGTAAAATAGCATCACTGCTTAGCACATAAAGGCAACCGATTAACTCTCCTTTTTCACTAAGCAAGGAAAGTCCTGCGAATGATTTTACATCATACTCAGAAAATGCTTTGGAAACTTCCGCTGTAAGTGAAAGCTCCTCTATATCCAAGCAGTTAATTAGTGCAGTAGAAGCTAAGCTATTTACCTTAAAAAAGGACGCAAACTCATCGCTCTCAATGCTTAATCCAACTTCAGCTTTAAAACCAATTTCTGATCCTTCTACTAAAATAAATGCCTTAGAAGTACCGCTAACTATTGAACTTAGTTCGCAAATTCTATATAGTGAAGCATCCTCTACAGTATCAAGATTTTGATATTTTTGGACTGGCAATTGTGATGAGTTACTTCCTCCCTTTACGGACTTATTCATATCCAACCTTAAAATTTTTCAATTTTTATTTAATGATCTTATGGAAATTCATAATAATTCGCCCTCAAATTATGACTCTTTGGTAAGAAATAAAAAAGCTTAGATCCTCTTGGAACATCATTTTAAGCCAACAAGCGAACTCTTTTTCGTAGTAAAAAAACCCAACATACCTATTAATGTTCTTCAAATAAAATAATACGCTTTTCAACAAAAATTTTATATATAATTTAAATATGCTTTTTATTTAAATTATTCCTCTTCTTAGCCTTCTTTCATCAGTATCCAAAAATAAAAAAAGTTCTCTTACGGTATGTTTACCATAAAGAGAACTTTTTAACTAATACCAGAGATTAGTTGTGTAGTAAAATCGTGTTACAATGTTTTCTGCCAATTCCAGCTATCTCTCAATGAGTCTTCTAAGGAATAACTAGGATGCCAATGAAGTATGGAGTTAATTTTAGTTGTATCGGCCCAGATTTTCACAACATCACCTGGTCTTCTTGCTCCGATTTCAAAATTCACTTTTACGCGATTGACTTTTTCAAATGTTCTAATGACTTCCAATACAGTATTTCCATTCCCAGTCCCCACATTAAACACATCGTAAAAATCATCCTGCTGCTCTTTCAAATAATCCAAAGCCTTAACATGAGCATCTGCCAAGTCCATTACATGAATGAAATCACGGACACATGAACCATCAATTGTATCGTAATCATCTCCGAAGATTGTAAGCTTCTCTCGAATTCCAGCTGCAGTTTGAGTCACAAAAGGAACCAAATTAGCTGGAGTACCGATTGGTAGCTCCCCTATCTTCCCACTTGGATGTGCTCCTACGGGATTAAAATAACGCAAGGAAACCACACGGATTCCAGCTTGGCTTTTTACAAAATCCACCAAAATATCCTCACAAATTTTCTTGGTGTTGCCATACGGACTCTCCGCATCTTGTCTAGGTGTAGCCTCTGTGACGGGTAACTGGTCAGGCTGACCATACACAGTACATGAGGATGAAAAAACCAAATCTTTAATTTGCTTAGCTTTCATGAAATCAAGTAGAGCTAGCAAAGACCCTATGTTGTTCTGATAATATTTCAATGGCTGCTTAGTGCTTTCTCCCACAGCTTTGAACGCTGCAAAATGTATCACACCGGCTATTTCATACTCAGTAGCAATTTGATCCAAAAGACTACGATCACTACAATCTCCTTTAAAAAAAGTAAGTCTTTTACCAATAATATCTTCTAATCTGTCAAGTACTTTTTCATCAGAATTAGAAAGGTCGTCAATGATTATCGGATTGTATCCCGCTTCGAAGAGTTGAACTGCTGTGTGAGATCCTATATAACCTGCTCCACCAGTGATTAAAATATTTTTCATCTATTGTAAAAGTTTGCTAAGACAAAACTATCCAATTGGATGGATAATAGATTTATTTTGGAAGAAGAGTTAATGAAAAATTGAAGACTTAGTAACCTGTGAAAAGTTAATTGACAATGAATCTACCATTCATAAAGTTGACTCATTTCCTTAATTGGCTACATAATTAACGTAAAATTTCCCCGCTTTTCGACAGTCTGCATTTCCCCATCAAGCGGAAAACTATACTGCATCAAGAAAGTATAGCTTCCTGGAGTAGCATTTCTCCCATTAACCAAGCCATCCCATCCTTCAGAACCAGAGTAAATCAACTGTCCCCATCTATTATAGATCCAGATATTAAAGTTGATTTCACAATTGGAAACAGCCTGAAAAACTCCCCCGTCTCTCTGTGGATAGTAGCCTGAGGGCATTCTTACATCCGGTGCCTTTTCAGTTACCAATCCAGTTCCTAAACTCACACAGCCAGAAGCGTCCAAAACCGATATAGTATATGTTCCTTTTGATAGTCCAGTCAGGGAATTCTGACTAACATTCTGTTCTTCCCAATAATAGATAAAAGGGGCCTTGCCTCCTGCAGGAAATGCAAACAACTCACCATTACTACCACCAGGACATGCTGGCTTGGTCAATCTCACATCCACTTCCAAAGCCGCAGGTGAAGTGATTTCAAAAATCAGTGGAACGGAACAACCTGCATCATCATAAACCATAAGTTCGTAAGAACCCTGAGATACGTCCGTCAGATTCAACTGACCCGAAAACACTTTCTCTCCATCCAAGTCTAATTTATATGGACCAGTTCCGCCCTTCACCGTCAAATTCAGTACTCCATCCTTTTTACCATAGCAACTCACTCCAGCTACAGCTATTGAAGCAATCTCTAATACTTGCGGCTCGGTGATTTCTAAGTTTTCTATAATTCTCTCACATCCAATATTATCAATCACGGTAACAGAATAGCTCCCAATTGGTAGATTTCCTGCAGTTGCTGAATTCAACTCAGGATCATGAGACCAAGTAAAAACAAAAGGCGCAACGCCTCCTTGGACATCTAAGATTATTTGTCCGCTGGCCTCGCCAAAACATTTGACATTTTCAATAGTCTCTAATTTAACCACAAAGTCTTCTGCCACCGATATCTGCAATTCTTCAGAAGTTCCCGCACAGGATTGGTCTACAAGACTATATGTCATATAGCTAACTGTACCAGTAGTGCCTGCTGTATCCCAAATGACTTCAACCGTAGGTTGGTTTTCTCCGGAGATAATTTTTCCGCCGCTCACCATCCACTCGTAGCCCCGTCCTACCGAAGGATTAGGGGCAGTATAAAAATGTGATATCAGAGGATCAAAGCAGATAGTTATATTTCCAACCGGTTTAGCAGCATCCAGTTTTGAATTGATAACAACTTCAAGAGAAATAGGCGTGACTAAGCAACCGTTTGTACTAAGTGGTGTGGCAATAATTTTAGCATTTGGGTTCGGCGGACCCCAATTAACCAAAACTGAATCACCATAATCTTGTACTATAACGCCTCCTTCAACTTCAAAGCTTACAGACTTAATATGCTCTTTTCCTTCAATTTTATAAATCAATTCTTCTACATCAGTACAAACCGACTGCTCTCCTACTAGGGTTGCTTTAGATTCTAATACTTCTACTGTAAACGTTTCTTCTTCCTGCTGATCGCATGTGTTTTGGCTGATGGAGGCTGTAACAGAAACTTCATATTTACCCGGCTTGGTAAATGTATGAGTTACTTCTTGTCCCTCTTGAATATCAGAATCATCTCCAAAATCCCAAACGAAGTAGGTAAACTTTTCATTTTCTGAAGTTATAGACCAAGTTCCCTCTTCATTGAGGCAAGCTGTGAGATCTCCAACCACTTCAAAATCATAGTCAACTTTAACTTCAAAATTCAAATTATCCAAGGCAGCACCCACAGCATATCCATAGGATTCCAAATATCCAAATCCATAAACGTAGGCTATAAAACCTTCTGGGTTTGTCAACTGGTGTACTCCTTGAGATACACTTATTCGGGCAAAATAAAAGGAGGAATTTCCGGGAACCTGAGAAAAGGAAGCTCCTATATTCTTACCATCTAACACAGTATTTGACTGAGATCCAGCAGTAACAATAATATTCACATAATTGACCACTATGGACTGTAATGAAAGAGCCGAAAACTTCACATCTTTCAGCAATTGTTCATTTGGACTGTAGGTAATCATAAATGGGTCACCTTGCCCAAAATTAGGGTCGCTGGCATTATTGCATTCTTGACTTTTAGAAAAAACAGTAACAGAAGATGGCTTTGAAGTCGCTATAGAGACTGTTTCATCTGCTTTTAAATCAAGATTTAAAAAATCACCTGCATCGATCGTACCTCTACTAATTCCGTTTACAACTACTTCAGTGTTCTCTTCAGCTGCCAGCACTTTTACCAACTCCCCCGATGACCGTCCTTCCAAAGCCACATGGATAAATGATTTTCCCCAGGTAGTTACGGGATAAGCTTGCTGAAAAAGATTGTCATTTGCTGCACCACAGTTTCCTACCGAAGTCCATTTATTCCCTCCGAAAACAGCAATTTTCTTACATGAATTTGCATCATCCCCGATCACTCTCACTCTTGACCCTGTGAGATCATACTTTTCTTTTATCTGATAGCTTTGAGCACGATCCAATTTAATTATGATAGGTGTTGACCCATTACTTTTGGATATTTCTACCTGAGTATCATTCTCTGTTGCGATCACCAAAAGACTGCTTTCATCATCAACATTCCCGTCGTATTCCACTGGATATGTGAGCCTCTCATAATGAGAAGTGACGTAGTAGTCTTTTCCGAGTGCTCCCAAGGGCAGGATGACTGTTCCATCAGCACTCCTAACTCTTTCATTAAAAGCATATACAGACAAATCACCCGTAGAGCTTATAAAAACTCCCTTTTTTTCAACTATTCCTGAGGACCTATGATGTAGATCCACATCACGCGAATCCACGACCAGATTATATCTCTCGCCTTTTTTTAACGACTGGCTAATCGACTGTCCAAGATATTCAATAGTAAAAATAGCATCTTCAACGGCTGCTATTTCTAAGACCGCCCTGTCTGGAGCTCCTGGGAGAATTCTGTTATTGTCCATATATCCCAACCAAAATTCCTTTCCAATAGTAGATACTTGGCCATAGGTAGCCAATGCAAAAATTTGCAGGCACAACAGTAAAATACCAACCCGGTAAAATCTAATCATTCAGAAATTTGAAACTCATTAACACCTCAATATAGCTAACTGATAAAAATAAAACCCTCCATCCACTATAAACAATGATTCTATCACTCCAAAAGCTGGACAATCCCTAAGTCTTCACGTATTTAATTCCTATCTTTGCGCCTCAAAAAAGAAGCAACACCTTTATGATTTCAGTAGATAATCTATCCCTCAAATTTGGAAAAAGAACCCTTTTCGACGAAGTATCCCTAAAGTTCAACCCAGGCAATTGCTATGGTGTGATCGGGGCAAACGGCGCAGGAAAATCAACTTTTTTGAAAATCCTTTCCGGTGAAATGGATAGTACCAGTGGTGGCATCAGCATCACTCCTGGTCAGCGAATGGCCGTTTTGAGCCAAAATCACTTCGGATTTGACGAAGTAGAAGTGCTCAAGACTGTTCTTATGGGACACAAGACGTTGTATGCCATCATGGAGGAAAAAGATGCCATCTATATGAAAGAGGATTTCTCTGAAGAAGATGGTTTACGAGCTTCCCAACTCGAAGCTGATTTTGCAGAAATAGATGGCTGGAATGCAGAATCTGATGCTGCTGCCCTTCTATCAGGTCTTGGGATCACTGAAGACCTGCATTACATGCAAATGAAAGATCTTGCCGGTAACCAGAAAGTTCGAGTTCTATTAGCTCAAGCATTATTCGGCAATCCTGATATTTTGATTCTCGATGAGCCTACCAATGATTTGGATGCAGCTACCATCGATTGGTTAGAAAATTTCCTGCTTGACTTCAAAAACTTGGTAATTGTAGTGTCTCACGATAGACACTTCCTCGATTCAGTTTCCACACACATCGTAGATATTGACTTTGGGAAAATCAAAATATATTCTGGTAACTATACCTTCTGGTACGAATCTTCACAATTAGCATTGAAGCAGCGTTCTGATTCCAACAAGAAGTCTGAGGATAAGAGAAAGGAATTGCAGGCATTTATCGATCGATTCTCTGCCAATGTCGCCAAGTCTAAGCAGGCGACCGCGCGTAAGAAGATGATCGAAAAGCTAAACATCGATGAGATTGAGCCTTCGATGAGAAAATACCCTGGTATCATTTTCAAACCAGAAAGAGAAGCCGGAGATCAGATTTTCATGACTGAAAACCTGGAATTGAAAGCTGATGGAGTGACTTACTTCACTGACGTAAATCTGATGGTGGACAAAGGCGATAAAATTGCTTTTATCTCTAAGACCAAGCAGGCTGTGAATAAGTTTTTCCAAACAATAATGGAAGAAATCCCTTCCTCAAAAGGAAGTATCAAATGGGGAGTTACCATCAACAAAGCATATTTACCAAACGATAATTCTGAATTTTTCAAAACAGATATTTCCCTTATCGATTGGCTAAGACAATTCTCAGGAAATCAGGAAGAGGCTTATGTAAGAACCTTCTTGGGTAGAATGCTTTTCACAGGAGAGGAATCATTGAAAAAGTGTTCAGTACTTTCTGGAGGTGAAAAAGTTCGTTGTATGATCTCCAGGATGATGCTTCAGAATCCAAACCTTTTGGTAATGGACGAACCAACAAACCACTTGGATCTGGAATCGATCACTGCCTTCAACAATGCAATAATTGAGTTCACCGGAACGGTATTGATGTCTTCTTATGACCACGCATTTGTACAGTCTTCTGCAAATAGAATTGTAGAATTTACTCCAAATGGCACAATTGATAGAAGAATGCCTTACGAAGCTTATCTTGAAAGTGAAGAAATCAAGGAATTGAGAGAGAAAATGTACGGTAAATCTAAGTAGTAGATCGTCGCTATAAACAGCAATAATCACCTATCTACCGATCACAATTCCAATTGGAGCCTAGGCTTCAAAATTCATAAAGGGATCGAATAACTTTGTTTTGACAGGTCGTTCGCTCCCTTTGCTTTTACTTAACTTAAAATACTCATGAACTATCCTAAAATCATACTCAAACACGGCAAAGAAATCTCTCTAAAAAGAAGACATCATTGGGTATTCTCCGGAGCTATTTTCCAAAAAGACGCCGATCTTGAAAATGGTCAATTGGTTACCGTTGTCTCCTCGAAGGATGAGTTTTTGGGGATAGGGCATTTTGCCGAAGGCTCAATTATGGTTCGAATTATTTCCTTCGAAGAGCGGGAAATAGATCAATCCTTCTGGAATGAGAAAATTGATTCAGCTCTTTCTTTGAGAAAAAGCCTAGGACTTGCAGATAATGAAGCGACGAATGTATACAGATTGGTCCACGGCGAAGGAGATTTACTACCGGGATTAATAGTGGATTTTTACAATGGCACTGCAGTAATTCAAGCGCATCAAATCGGGATGCATGCTCATCTAAATGAAATCGCACAAGCTATCAAGACGGCTTATGGAGATCAAATTTCAGGAGTTTATGATAAAAGCGCTGAAACGTTACCAAAGAATCTAGGTATCACTTCCAATGAATGGGTGCTAGGCGAGCCGAAAACTGACTTGGTTCAAGAGTATGGAGCGACATATAAAATTGATTGGGAAAAGGGACAGAAAACAGGTTTTTTTATCGATCAGAGAGAAAACAGAAAGCTTCTTGCTGATTATTCACATGGCAAAAAAGTATTGAATACCTTCTGTTACTCAGGAGGATTTTCTGTCTTGGCCCTGCAAGAGGGAGCAGCAGAAGTACATTCAGTGGATATTTCTTCAAAAGCGATAGAGCTCACGGAGGAAAACATTCTGCTCAATCCTGAAATAAAAGGAAAGCACGAATCAAAAGTAGCAGATGTGGTCAAATACATTCGTGAAATTGGTGATGATTACGATGTGATTGTGCTAGATCCACCTGCTTTTGCAAAAAATATAAAAGCGAGACATAATGCTGTTCAGGCTTATAAGCGTCTAAATGCTGAAGCTCTGAAGAAAATCAAATCAGGTGGAATTCTATTTACTTTCTCCTGTAGTCAGGTGGTGGACAAAGCACTGTTCCGAAATACAGTCACGGCAGCAGCTTTAGAATGTGGCAGAAAAGTGAAAATTCTTCATCAAGTAACGCAGCCAGCTGATCATCCTATTAACATTTTCCATCCCGAAACTGAATATCTGAAAGGCTTGGTTCTTTTTGTAGAGTAAATTCAGATTTTATAGTTAAGAGTTAAAGACTTTTGCCCTATTTTCGTTTACTAATAAATAACAACATGTACACAGGAATACAACATTTACACTCAGGTGTCGCCTATCTCGCATTGCTTGCGTTGGCAGTGGTCATTATTTACATGCTAATTGGATCCCTTTCTAATCGTGAGTTCACGGAGAAAGACAGAAAAATTGCATTGATCGCTTTTATCCTTTCACACATCCAGTTGTTGGTAGGTTTGATCCTTTATTTCCTAAGTCCTTTGGGATTGGAAATGCTAAAATCAGGTTCAGCTATGTCTGATCCTGCAGCAAGATTGATGGCACTAGAGCACCCGTTGATTAATATCATCGCGATTGTGTTAATCAGTATCGGATATATTCGAGCTAAAAAACCTGGTGCTTCTAGAGGTAGATTCAGAAGTATCTATATGATGTATGCGATTGGATTTCTTCTGATTATTAGCCGAATTCCTTGGTCTGCTTGGTTGGGATAAGCTTGTAGGTCAATGATTTGAGGTTATAAACTTCGATATTCAAAATTCATCATTCCGTATTAAAACCAAAAAGAGGTAGCATCTGACATGCTACCTCTTTTTGGTTTTATAGAAGTTTACAAGATTTATCCCTTTCAGGGCTAGAAAACAATCTCCTTCAATTAGCGATGGGCTGCACCCATCGCTGGGACATTACGGCCTTTCAGGCCAATTATTTCAAGGTGGACTGTGTCCTCATAGACCAAACTCAGATGCCAATCAGGATATTCAATTCCTGAGGCTTTGGATCCGTAAAAGCGAATAATGATTCGCCCCTACCTCCATCGCTTCACATAAGCTTCAATCAAACGCTCAGCACACCTTTCTCCATCCATGGCTGCAGATACAATACCTCCTGCATAACCAGCTCCTTCTCCACATGGGTAAAGACGTTTGATCTGAATATGCTCAAAAGATTCACGATCACGAGGAATACGGACTGGGGAAGAAGTTCTGCTTTCTAGTCCTATCAACTGAGAATCATTAGTATAATAGCCCTTCATTTTTTGCCCAAAAGCCTTAAAAGCCATCGCTAGACGCTCTGAGATAAAGTCCGGTAATACGTCCCTCATTTCCGCTGAATTCAGGCCTGGTTGATAGGAAGAATCAAGTAAGCTGGAACTCACTCTTTTTTCTACAAAATCAACCATTCTTTGAGCTGGGGCTGTTTGTGTTTTACCGCCAGCTACCCAAGCTTTTCTCTCTATATCAGCTTGAAATTCCATAGCTGCAAGAGGGCCAAATTTTTGATATTCAGGTAAATCTTCAAGCTCTACTGAAGCTACGATTCCAGAATTAGCAAATTTCCCATCTCGACGACTGGGACTCATCCCATTCACTACTAATTCTCCTGGAGCAGTAGCTGCAGGAACAATAAATCCTCCTGGGCACATGCAAAAGCTAAAAACCCCTCTTTGTTTCTTTTTAAATTCTGTCTGATGTACTAGAGAATAAGCAGACGCAGGAAGATATGGTCCACGATCTAAACCACAATGGTATTGAATGCTATCGATGAGATTTTGACTGTGTTCTATTCTTACTCCTAAAGCAAATGGTTTCGCCTCAATGGTGATCTTCTTTTTGTGCAGTAATTGGAAAATATCCCGTGCAGAATGGCCTGTAGCCAAGATTACTCCCAGCCCCATTATTTTATCTCCATGCTGAGTTACTACACCTTTCATCTCATTTCCTTCCAAAATGAAGTCTTCAACCCGGGTATCAAATAAGACTTCTCCTCCAAATTGCTTGATACTTTCCCGAAGGTCTTCCACAAGTCTCGGTAGTTTGTTTGTGCCGATATGAGGATGTGCATCCACTAGAATTTCTTCTGTAGCCCCATGCGCCACTAGGATTTCCATGATCCTTCGAATGTCTCCACGCTTTTTAGATCTGGTGTATAGTTTACCGTCTGAATAGGTCCCTGCTCCACCCTCTCCAAAACAGTAATTTGAATCCGGATTTACTATATGCTCTTTGTTGATTGCTGCGAGATCTCGCCGACGGGATCTAACATCCTTACCTCGTTCGATCACAATGGGTTTTACTCCAAGCTCAATAGCGCGAAGTGCTGCAAAAAGTCCAGCTGGTCCTGCCCCTACAATAATAATTGGGTCTTCATTCCCTACATTTTTATATTCTGGTTTGTGGTCAAGCATCGCAGGTGGCGTTTCTTTGACAAAGAGCTCTGCTTGAATATTCACTTTGATATTTCTGCCTCTTGCATCAATTGAGCGCTTCACTTGCCTAGCTATTACCTCTTTTGAATCTACTGAAAGACCTGCCTGTCTTAGTAGTACTTCCTGAAAAACAACAGGGTCATAAGCCTCTTGAGGGCTCAATTGTAAGGTGAATTCTTTCTTCATGTGATTATAATTTGGATTTTATGGTCACATGCATGCCCAGCTGACCTCAGTCGGACGGGGAATCTCGCGTGGTTCATAATCCACGCATTATGAGGCACCTGCAATATGCTCGATTTCATAGTAAGGTATTTATCCTTAAAAAGGGTTTGCAAAGATAGTGTTTTCAGAAGTATCATGTACTTAGACTTAGTGATCAGTATTCAGCTTCTGTCTCAGTACGTGTAACTGTTAGTAGTAAAAATTGTGAGTGGTGAATGGTTGAAATGACAAATGGTAGTCATGCAAAAAATAATTAAAAAGATAAAGTAAGCAAAAGCCCAAGTATCATGCCTTTATCATGCCTTTATCATGCGGGTATCTACGGGGTATCTATGGGGTATCTAGGGAGTAGCTACCGGGATTAGGTAAAGAATCTAGTAACACCGAAGCTGCTAGATATAAAAAGTATAAGAAAATATAGATTGCTTAGATCTGGGCTGAACTTGTCAAGTAACTTAATTTAAACGATCAAGAACTTCAAATCTTGACGAGTTAGAAATGAATTCAGGTACGATTACTTTCAGATGTGAAACCAATTCATTCTCAGAATTTTTAGTTACCAAATCTATGAATAGTTCGATTTGCCCATCGATCTTGTGATAAGAGGATGGAAGCACCTGAGCAATTTTTATTTTAGGATGGTGAGTAATTTTGACTGTCTCAAAATCATTTAAAAGTTCTTCATACAACTTTTCTCCTTCTCTTAATCCAGAGAAAACCACTTCAATATCTTCACCCACTTTTTTACCAGAAAGCTTGATCATCTTATAAGCTAAGTCAAGAATTTTGACTGGATCTCCCATATCGAAGATATATATCTCACCACCTTCACCCATTATCCCTGCCTCCAGTACTAACTGACAAGCTTCTGGAATAGTCATAAAATACCGAGTTATTTCTGGATGAGTCACTGTAATTGGCCCACCATGCATTATTTGCTTCTTAAACAATGGTATCACCGATCCATTAGAACCCAATACATTTCCAAATCGGGTAGTGATAAACTTTGTATGGTAACTTTTATGATTTCTTTCTAGATATTCATTTAAAGCCTGTACGTACATTTCGGCTGCTCTCTTACTTGCCCCCATCACATTAGTAGGGTTCACAGCTTTATCGGTTGAAACAAAAACAAATTTATCCACCTTAGCTAACACAGAAATATCTGCCAGAATTTTGGTTCCTAACACGTTTGATTGGATAGCCTCCTCTGGATAATTCTCCATCATTGGCACATGTTTGTATGCAGCAGCATGGAATACAACCTGGGGCTTGTATGCTTTAAAAACTTCCTTAACCTTCTTCTTATTCCGGACATCACCAAGTACAATCTTTATTGGACAATGGGCATGGTTCTCCTTAAATTCTTGCTCCACATCATATAAAGCTGATTCAGCAATATCAAACATGATTAGCAGCTTAGGCTCATAATGACTAATCTGTCGGCATAATTCTGATCCAATAGAACCAGCAGCACCAGTCACTAGGATCACTTTCCCCAGCAAGTCTTGGTGGATTCTAGGATTATCCAAAATTATTTGCTCACGACTAAGCAGGTCCTCAATTTTCACTTCGCGAATGGCTCCTGCTGTCAAGCCACCATTAATCCATTGGTCAACTGGTGGAACTATAGAAACTGAAATCTTTAAACGAAGACATTCATCTATCACTTCATTCTTTCGCTGTACAGAGAGATCCCTGACCGCTATAATCAATTCTGTGATACCAAATTGAGTCACTAATTTTTCCAGATCGCCTAATCCCTTATAAATTCTCTTCCCATCAATATTTTTACCTTCTTTTTTTGGATCATCATCCAAAAATGCCACTGTGTTGAAAAGAATCTTGCTGTCACGTTTAATTGCCTCCTGAGCGATAATTCCCGCTTCTCCAGCTCCGAATATTATTCCATTCTTCAGTTCTTTTACCAAAATCCCATTTTTCAGGTAAACAAATAGTTCTTTTACTAGCAAGCGGTAAAAGATTAACATGAAGAGCGACGATAGACTTGCTATAATAAGTACAGATGTAGGAAGCAAAAACCTATCATTCAGAAAGTTGCCATGAAAGAAATTCAAGGACAAAAATAGAATGAAATTTATGAGTACAGTTTTAAAGATATTAGCACCATCTCTAAAACCAGTATGGCGCACAATACCTTCGTAGCTTCTGGTGTTTTGCATCACCAATAGACCGCCGACCATAAAAATAAAGCTTCCGGCAAAAGCATCATTCTGCTCTATTAGAACTAGTTCAAAATTAAATCGAACCAAATATCCAAATAAGGCACAATAGAAAAGAATAAAGGAGTCAAGGGTGGCTATTATCCATCTAGGAAGGATCTTCAACCGCGTTAAAAAATTCATAGTAAAGATTTATTCAAATAATACTAATTTATAAACTCAATCAATGAAACAGGCTAATTACTTTGCAAAGTAAAGATTTTTACTGCTTATATCTAAATCTTTATATAATATTTTGCATTTTTTAGGCTATCAAATGATAACTTTTGTTCATTAACGGAATAAATACTCTTTTCGGATCAGTTCTGATTGTAGCTTTTCAGTAGAAAAAGCTATTACCAAATTACTGTCCCTCTCTACTGCCTTCAAACCTTCCCATTGACACGTGCCCTTTTTGCGTAACTCCTTTACCAGCCAGGACATTAATTAATGTTTGAAAGAGAATGCGTAGGTCCAGAAGAAAAGACATATTATCTACATACCAAACATCTAGCTTTAACTTGGTTTCCCAAGAAATAGCATTTCTGCCATTCACCTGAGCCCAACCAGTCACACCGGGTCTTACCTCGTGTCTCCTAGACTGTTCATCTGAATAAAGCTTAAGGTAGTCATCCAATAAAGGTCTAGGTCCAATAAGACTCATATCTCCCTTAAGTACGTTAATTAATTGGGGGATTTCATCCAATGATGATTTTCTAATAATTCTTCCAAAACAAGTAATTCTCTCCGAATCAGAAAGTGGATTACCATCCTCATTTACCAAATCCAACATGGTCTTGAATTTCAAAATCTTGAATGGAATATTGTCCATTCCTGGACGTGATTGAGAAAAAAATGGCGTCCCTTTGTGGTATAAACCTAAAGTAACCATTAACACCAAAAATATCGGTAAAAGCAAAATAAATAACATAAAGGCCAAAAGTAAATCAATAGCCCTTTTTAGCCAATTGCGGTATATCACTTATTTAAATGTTTTACTAAGCTCCTCATGTATTATATCTACGATCATCTCTTGATCTTGAAGGGACAAATTAATAGAACTCGGAAGACAAAGTCCATTCTCAAACAATTTTTCACATAAGCTACCTCCATAATATGGAGTTTTATTAAATATCGGCTGAGTATGAAGTGGTTTCCACAAGAATCTACTTTCTATGCCTCTTTTCATTAATGAAGTTCTTAACTGATTATTGGTAAAACCAGTTTTCTCCTTATCAATCAAAATTGTAGTAAGCCAGTAATTTGATTTAGATTCTATGCCCTCTGTTTGGAAGCTAATTCCTTCGAAATTTTTCAATAAGCTTCTATAACGTTCATTAATGGATCTTCTTTTCTTTATAAAAACATCCAGTTGCTCTAATTGAGCGAATCCTATAGAAGCCGCTAGATTGTTCATTTTAAAATTATACCCAATTTCCAAATGATGATAATAGGGTAAATCCTCTCTAGCCTGAGTGGACAAATGTCTTGCTCGTTGGATCAAAGCTGCATCATTAGAAATTATAGCTCCTCCCCCTCCTGAAGTAATGATTTTATTGCCATTGAAAGAAAAAATCCCAATCTCACCAAAAGTCCCACAGTTTTTATTCAAATATTTACTTCCAACTGCTTCAGCAGCGTCTTCCAAAACTGGTATATTATATTTAATAGAAATCTCCATGATCTCCAGCATCTTAGCAGGCATACCAAACAAGTGCACTACAACTATAGCCTTTGGTTTTTTTCCTTTGGAAATTCTACTGAGAATTGTATCCTCCAGAATTTCCGGGCAAATATTCCAAGAGCTCTTTTCACTGTCTACAAAAATTGGTGAAGCTCCTAGATAAACAATTGGATTGGCCGAAGCGCAAAAAGTAAAAGACTGACAGATTACCTCATCACCTGAACCAATCCCCATAAGAACCATTGCCAAATGCAAGGCTGATGTTCCTGAGTTTAATGCCACACACTCGTGAGATTTTAATCTTTTAGTTAGCTTACTCTCAAACTTATTTATGAATGAACCAAAAGTAGCTATGTGTCCAGAACTTATAGCCTGTTGGGAATACAGGTTTTCACTGCCTTTAAATACTGGAAATGATAAGGGAATTTGTAAGGACATTCTATAGGTTTTGTTCTTGCTTATAAATATATCATACAAATATCAAACCACCATAGATCAGATTTTAATAAAAAAGGCTCCTATGGAGCCTTTTTAGTTTTATAGTTCACTTTAGTGATTAATTCAAGTTGATATTGGACTCTTTGAATCCGATTTTATCAACCTTAATTTTCTTCTTTTGTTTTACTCTTAAAGCTCTTATTTCTAAAACTTTAGGTTGAATAGCTACTTTCTTTTTTACATATTTCACAGTAATCTTGTCCAATCGATATCCCAGTGCAATAGCCAAAATTGAGATCAAGGAAAGCACTAGATGATCAGAAAAATCTCTTAAAATAAAAACCAAAAAAATGAATGCAAACTGCAATCCCGCTAGTATCAAAGTCACTTGATCATGTCGAAGGCCCATTCTCATCAAGAAATGGTGTACATGAGATTTGTCTGGACTCATGGGTGCTTTTCCTTGAGATATCCTTCGAGTAAACACTCTAGCCATATCATAAAGAGGAAATATCATCAGCGCAACTCCAACAGAAAATACAGGTTCAAACTTAAGAAAACTACCCTCAGGCAATCCTGAATTTCTCTCCATAAAAGCAATAATTAATGCTCCCATAGTAAAACCCAGAGTTAACGAGCCTGTATCACCCATAAAGATCTTTGCTGGATGCCAGTTAAAAACAAGAAATGCTAGGATACCCCCTAGGAATGTAAATGATAAGAGTGCATAACTTTCCAAACCTTGAATCAAAAACCAAGAGCCTAAAGACGCGAAAACAATACAAGCCATTGTACCAGCAAGCCCATCTAGACCATCAATTAGATTGAAAGCATTCGTCAAAGCAAGTAGAGTAAATGCAGAAAAAGCATAGCTGACAACAATATTTAGCTCTCCTATTCCAAGAAAACCGTGTAGGTCTCTGATTCTAATATCTGAAGCAACAACCACTAAAGTCACTGCAACCATTTGCCCTAGTAACTTATGAGTTGCTTTCAGTTCAATCAAATCATCACTAAGCCCTACAAAGAACATCAAGCCTATTGCCCCTAGCAAATACCTAATGTCAGGTAACGGAAATTGCCAACCCCATATAGAAAGAGAGACACCAACTGCTATCACAAAAGAGATCCCCCCCATAGAAGGGATAAATGATTTATGAATTTTGCGACCTCCAGGTGTATCACCAATTTTCATCCTTCTCAGGAACTTGATTAGAATAGGAGTCACTAAAAGACCTACGGAAAACGCTGAAAGTGTAGCAAGTATAAAAAACATAGGAAAGCTGGTAGACTAAAGTTGGCTAGGACAAATTTAAGAAAAAACAACACAATTGCCTTGCCATTAATAATTAAATAATATTATAAATACTTAATTATAAATTAAGAAATACACTATAAATGGCAATATACGGTTATATATATATTAACTACACAAATGAGAATCTGAAAAACCATGTACCGATGTGTGGCGAATTTCAACTAATAACGATCTATCACAAACAGAGTTTAATAAATATTAAAATCACAATCATATTGGGGAAAAATGGGGGATTTAGAAGCAATTTGATTCCTAAGAATGAATGGCAAACAAATTGTATAAATAAATAACTATCAATCAGTTAGTCAACGTAACTATTTTTTATTGCATACCAAGCTGCCAATTATTAAGTAAAGCTCGAGTTGAAGAGATTGATGTTTTTTCTCCTATATGACTGGCACAATTGCAGAATAACTATTATAAAATGGATAAAAACAATAAATGAACTTCCTTGTAAACAGTTTAGGATTTAAAGCTTGCAACTGCAGTCTAGACAGGAACGTAGTGATTAATTGAAATAGCATTTAGCTTCACAGTAGGCAAATTAATTGTCACTTATTCCAAAAATAAATTAAACTAACTTGAGCCATTGCACTAGTTAAATTTTTCCCTTTAGGAAAGTCAACTGTGCTCTCAGAATCCAATTGCCATTGATAATTCCTTGCATGTATCACTTGCAGTTTAGAGCTAAGTAATAGATTGTCAAATTTCTTATCGTAAAGAAACCCTATAGAAAGATCTACCCAGGGTTTCCTCTCTGTGGTTTGTAGTTGGGCTTTGTAATAAAAGTCCTGATTATTAGCCAATCGCTCAAACAGAATCCCCGCTTTATCAAACTCATCCACTAGCGCAATTTCCAACGTCTGAACATTCGACCCAGCTCCAATTCCTACACCTAGGTCTTGTCCATAATTAGCAAATGCTCTGGCAGGAGTATGTGTATGCCATGAAATACCTCCAGTTGTCCCGCCGTATCGAATGTACCTATTTACAGATTCTTGTTGATGTGTTATTTCTGACCTAATTTGAATAGTCTTACTCAATTCTGGGATTTCAAAAAGTTGATTAAATCCAAAAATATATGCTCTAGCATGTTCTGGATTAATAATGTATTCTCGCCAGGTAAATGCATGGTCTCTCCTTCCAAACTCAAAATAAATTTCAGACTTAGTTTTTGGCACAACCAATCTACCGAATAAAGTAATAGTCTGATCTCTACCATTAGAATCAAATTTACCAGAATTACCGTTTTCAAAGAAATTCTTTTTTTGAAATCCTTCGAAAATTGGAAACCAATCAAGAAAAGAATTGCCCCTATTGGCATCATATTGCTGAAAGGTTCTAGAAAATCCAAGAAATAATCCTTGCACCCATTTTGGGTTATAAGTGAACGTGATTGCATTTAGGTACCGCCAATCTCCCGTGAAGGGATCAAAATACTTATCATTTAATTCTTGATCTTGAGAGGGGGCAAAACCAGAGTTTTCTAATTTCCCCATTATCACCTGAGTCTCAAAGCTCCCTAAAAATGTTTTAGCTGGCTTTGTAGTATTTAAAGTCAAATGAGGAAATCCTTGAGCGTTATTTGAAAAGGTCAGAGCGTTAAATTGGCCTGGACCCCACCAGATATTTTGAGTGGCGGCTCCAATTTCAAATGCTCCATATTGAAAAGTTAATTTTGACTGGCCCCACCAAGGTTTAAACATCCACCCATTGCCAAATCTTTCGGGAGAGTCGCCATAATTCCATAAGACATACTTACTACGGATTTGAGAGTCCGACATGCTAGCTAAGTCAGTTTCAAAACCGGCATTTTGAGATAATACCAACTCAGGTCTAAATGTAAAATTGATAAACCTATACTTTATTTCAACACCAGCAGATAGATAGGTTTGGAAACCAGGATTCGGTATCATTCCATAATCCGACCATCCATATGGTCTTCCAGTTAATACCCGAGTAGTATTGACTACAGGAAAAATACCAATAGCTAACTTCTCTATTGGAGTTTCAAACTTTTTCAACCTTGAATAAATGGAATTATTTAAGGAAATCGGTCTTAACAAAAAAGACGTATTCAAACTATCAGGATTGCTTAATTGCTTCCTTCTTGAATATTCCTCCAACAAAGGAAATCCAGAAGGTAGTGATTGAGAAAAACCTAGTAAGGAATTAAAAATGAGTACGAAAAGAATACAAAGGGCCTTTTTCAAAACAATTGGGGAATATATTCAAATATTTTTCTAAAATATCTAGAATAAAGTCTAACATAATTTGTGCTCAAGCCATTGATTCTACAAGCTTTTAGATCCTCTTGATTAATTATGATTGTGCTCTTTAATGAAGCTGTACTCACGCCTCCCAATCTCATCTTCATCAAATCTATTGGCAAATATTCAAATGGTAATTTATGTTTGTACAAAAAACGAACTAACAACTCAAAATCTGCTGCGATTTTGAAATCAGTTCTGTAAAATCCAAACTTTTCAAAATTTTCTCTAAATGTAAAAAAAGTAGGATGAGCAGGCATAAATCCCCAAGAAAACGCTCCTAAGTCAAACTTTTTTGAAGAGTAATAACGAACCGTTTTTTCTAGATTATCTGGTTTCACAAATCGAATATCTGCAAAAACACATTGGATTTGTCTGTCTGAAAACCCATGGACAATTTTTGAAATTGAATCTTCCCGATGATAAAAATCATCAGAATTGATTATTCCAACTATTTCTCCAGTGGCCATTTTGATACCCTTATTCATAGCATCATACAAACCTTTATCTGGTTCGGAAATCCAACTGGTAACAACACCTAAATTATCCTTTATTATAGAAAGCGTACCATCTTTTGAGCCACCATCAATGATGATATACTCAATATTTGGGTAATCTTGCTTCCCCACCGAATCGATAGTATCCTGCAGGGTTTTAGCTGAATTATAAGCGACTGTAATTATAGAAACCTTCAATAGATTAATTTTTTAAACAAATTTGAAACCAGTAATTCAGGCGAAATTCTAGAACAATTCACTTCACAAATCAATTTAATATTTAAACTAATTACTTATTAATATAGACACCATTCATGTCCCTATCAACACATCACTATTACCTTAAGAGTAAATACGTTAATGTATGATTTAAGACTATTAAGGTCCGACGAACAGGTAAATAATTGAATGGTATTGGATATCAGGATAGGAAATTCAGGGCTATTTCGAAATCGCTCTTTTCCTAATAGGTAGAGCTGGATTCCCTTGGTATATAGTATAGGCCTGCAAATCTTTGGTAGCAACAGAACCTACAGCAAGAACGGCATGAGAAAAGCAAGTCACCCCAGGGCAAACGACTGACTTTGCTCCTATCCATACTCCATCTTCGAGTACTATTTCGCCTGTAATCAAATCAAAACTTTCTTTTTTAAAATTATGATTTCCTGTAAGAAGCATAGCTCCTTGCGAAATACAAGTGTGAGATCCAATAGAGACATTAACTAGGTTATCTATCCAGACATTTTCTCCTATCCAGGAATACTGTCCAATGGATAAAAACCAAGGATACTTGATATTTACTTTTGGCTTGATCACAACATGTTTTCCGATTGTCGCTCCAAAAAGTCTCAAAATCCATGCTTTCAGCGAGGATGGGTATAAAATACTTGAGCTGAAAAATATTCGATTTACGATGTACCAAACAAGCCTTTTAATCAAAGGACCTGGATTATATTCTTTGTTAGAAAAGGAAGAAAGATCAGTTGTCATCTTGCAATTATAATTGAAAGAGTTTCCGATTTGAATCTAAAACTTCAGGATTGCTGGTAAAATTCTTTGCAAACGCAAAAGCAGCCTGACTCATTATAGTATATTCTTCCTGATCCATAGCCGCAGCCGCTTCGATTACCTGAACAAATTTATCAGGGTTGGAGAGAGAAATATCCCAACCGATTCCTTTTTCTTCCAAGTCTCTCCAGGGTGTTTGGTCTGAGATGATAACTGGGCAAGCATTCTGCCAAGATTCCATAATTACATGGCCGAAATTTTCATGTAATGTTGGTAACAGCATAAATTGTTGAGGAACCAAGTATCCAGACAAATCTTGATTTGGAATTGCACCCAAATAATCCACATTAATGTTTGAAGGTAATTCTTCAATAATTCGCTGACATTCTTTCCAATAACCCTCTTCACCAACAGGTCCTATTATTGAAAAATCAATAGTGATTTTGGAGTTTACTTTCTTTAAAAAATCAAGTGTAACTTTCAGATTTTTCTTTTCTGCTATCCTAGATAAAAAGAATAGTCTGAGAATGTTAGGTGCCTTTTCCTTAAGATTCTGAAGGGGTTTTATTTTTGAAGATAAATTAGGAGCCATCCTTATTAGTACCTGATCCCCAAAGTGTTGCCTTATTTCTTTAGCTTCCGATTCAGCCGTGGCATGCCAGATGATATTTTTAGCTATCCCGGATAGCTTAAAAAGTTTTAGGAACACCTTCTTTTTTCCTGCCTTTATATTTAACGCACCAGCTCCCAACATTCCCCGGGGAGCCAATATTATATTACTTTTTGATTTTCTAAATAACCACAACGGAAGCAAGGTAAATTTTACCGAAAACAAGGAATTAAAATAAACTGCATCATAAACTTTTTCAGCTTTCAATTCTTCGTATTTCTTTAAATTTTGTTGGGATTCGTTTAAATATAAAACCTTATAATTTTTCTTTGTAATCCAGATATTCGGCTCAATATTTTCATATCCCCTTTCCTCACCAAGATCCCTATTGGAAGTGACAATTGAAATATCAATCTCATCTCCTAAATGGTTTACAAGGTTTGAAATAGATTGAATTGGCCCCCCGGCTTTGAAACCTGGCAAAAACCAATCTATAAAAATGAGAACTTTAGGTTTCAATCTCAAACGCTGAAATTTTTCCAAACCATTAATGCCCATAAGCGGCTCCAATGCACTTTACCATCCATAAATCCTTTTACAAGCTTTTTAGTTTCCGGAGTATCTGGTAGCAAATTCTTGAAATGGTCCATGTTATTTTTCAACCAGATGCTAAATGGAAAGGTAAAACCTTGCTTTTTCCTGAATACTATTTCATCTGGAAGTAAATCACTAAAAGCCTTGGTCAAAAGATATTTGGGTTGTGAGAAATTAAATTTTGTTGATGGCTTAATCTTACACATTAACTCCATCAACTCTTTGTCAAGAAAGGGGACCCGAACTTCCAAAGAATGCCACATGCTCATGTAATCAGTATCTTTCAAAAGTTGATTCTCCATATAAATATTAGATTCCAGAAATGCAGCTAAATTTTGGTTTCGTACGCTAGGGTAATCTGTTATTGAAAGATTTGCAAGGCTTTCATAGACAGTTTTTACTGATTTCCCTGTTAATCCAGCAATAGTGGAAGGTACAAATGCGCCCCTTAGAAAAAGATAATCCTTGTAGTTTGTTTGCGCATTGAGGAAACCTAATCGGGCTAAGGTATCATTCGGTGCATATCGAGCCAAAGATTTCACAAAACTTGGCAAGCCAGACAGTTTATTTAACATACCTATACGCTTGAAAGAGGGATACCCTCCGAAAAGCTCATCTCCTCCCAATCCAGATAAGACTGCTTTTAGTCCTGCTTCGTGGGCACATTTGGAAATAAAATAGCTATTTACCCCGTCCCAACTCGGTTGATCCATGGATTGGAAGATATCATCCAGATGATCCATAAACATTGAACGATCCACCTTATAAGCACGATGATTATGCGGTCGCATATTTCCCAGTACTATATCCTGATATGGCTCTTCTGAAAAAGTTGCTTCATCAAACGTTATGGAAAGTGTATTCAGATCCTTATGTCCAAGATGATCGGCTATAAGAGCGCACAAACTAGAATCAATTCCACCACTAAGGAAAATTCCCAATGGGGCATCAGCTACCATATGTCTGTTCACTGCACTTAAAAGAGTTTCACGAACCTGCTCTATAGCATCCTTTTCAGATATAATTGTTTCAGAATATCGAAATTGATGGAAAGATTCCAGTTTTGATTTCATGTTTTCAGAAATAGCCACCGTAAGGAATGCCCCCTTAGGGAGCATGAAAACATCCTTCAAAGTAGTATAGGGATCAGGAATAAATCCAAAACTCAAAAAGCTTATCTCCCAGTTTTCATCGGCTTTCCAGTTGGGATTGATTGCTTTAAACCCCCTCACTTCAGAACTAAACACTAATTGATCATCCGCTAGATGATAATAAAGTGGTTTAATTCCTGCATGGTCGCGGGCAAGTACAACCTTTTCTTTTTCCAAGTCATAAATCGCAATCGCAAACATTCCATTAAATCGGGCAAACGAATTAGTCCCCCATTCCTGATAAGCATATAAAACCACCTCAGTATCTGAACTGGATCGAAATACATGTCCTTTAGATTGCAAAACTTTTCTGATTTCCTGGAAATTGTAAATCTCTCCATTGAACACCAATATTAGTTTTCCATCAGCCGAAACCATCGGTTGATTTCCCAACGGTGAAAGATCAATCAATGACAGCCGCCTATGAGCAAAACTAACCTTTGAATTGTTCCAACTCCCATTTGCATCTGGACCACGATGTGCAATAAGCTCACTTAGTGTAGAGACTTCATGAATCATAGAGTTCTTCAGGGAAACTGAACCGCATATACCACACATAGGATCTTAATTATTATTCAATTAGTATTAGAAAGAGAAAAATTCAACACTTTATCAACCCAAAGCTTTTGTATTATTTGTTGGGCAAGCTCATGGCTAATTTCTCCCATTTTTAAAATTTCAGAATCTTCTAATGACATTATCTCCTCCAACACCTGCTGAAGGGCCAATTCATTCCCTGACGGGAATATATACCCATTTTTTCCTTCCTGTAAGAAAGAGCTTGCCGACCCTACTTCATTCGAACAAATAAGTGGCATACCTGATGCAGCCATTTCATGAACTACCACACCCCATGGTTCGAACGTACTGGGAAGGATAAAAAAGCTAGTTTTGGCCAGGTAATATTCCAATTCAGCTGCCTGAACAAAACCAAAGTGTTTTATTTTGGGATGAATTTTTCGTTGATCATATAATTCCCCGGTACCAAGACACCAAAGTTCCCAATTACTGTTTGTTGAATCTATGGCTTTGACGAAAGCGTTCCACAAGGTTAACACCCCTTTACTTTCAATATATCGACCCACATACAATATTCTTTTAGGCAGGTTTTCTTTTTTAGATGGGTTAACTCGACTGAATATTTCTGAAAAAAAATCTGTGTTGGCAGAATAAAAGCCAGTTTGGATCCTATCTGGGTGAAAATGCAATTTTAAGGCATATTTTTTTTGAGGATCACCAGGTACCCATGCATGAGAAAAGTATCTATGGATCATAAAGGGAGCAATAATTCGCATTAAATATTGCTTTGTGGAACCAAACCAGTGATTGTCCATGCTCATCACTGTAGGTATTTTACCCTTAAAGACGCGACTAACCTTTAGATAACCCTTGTCAATCCAGCCACTACAGAAAATTTTATCCGGATTGATCTTCCGAGCAAGACGGAGTAATGAATTCCCAGAATAATCTTCACGCTCGTAAACAAAAACATTTGCAGGAAATGAAAATTCAAAGGGCGCTTCCTTATTTACAGGCCATCGTACGACATGAATCTCTTCTACGTCGAGACTAAGCTCGTGAAGACAGGAAACAAAATAGCCTGCAAGCTCTGTATAAAGAAAAAGGATTTTCAAATTTAAACGGGTTGATGATAAGGTTCAGATAAGTTGACAATAGGATCATTTTCTTTATAAAATGAATAATTACTAACCAAGCTGAGAATTATTATTAATTGTATAGTAAATGGATTCAAGGAAGCAGATAACCAGGATTCCACGAACGTGGAAAGAAGCAGTCCAAATAGTAAAGCCCATAGAATAGGAGAAATTCGGGCCGCCCGGATAAAAATAATCAACCAACCGTAGCAAAATGCAATCAATCCTACCAAACCTGTGTCGAGCCAAATAGTGAGATAGGTATTGTGAACGTTCCCCTGATGCTCCGTACCTTTAAAATGTTCAGCATTGAGGTTCATTAAATATTCTGCAAAGCCAAAACCTTTTCCCAACCAATATTGAGTTCGAATTTGCGCCATAGCAAATTCCCTGGCAACTAATCGGCCAGATCCAGAACTTAAAGTTTCAATCCTTAAAAAAGCTTCTAGCCCTAAAGCTTCTGCGATTTCATCCAAATTGGCTAGAATAAGCTGATATGAAACCAAAAGACTAATCATAACAATAAACCCTAGTCTTTTACTTTTACTAAAAAGAAACCACCCCAAAATAAATAGCAAAGTAGCAAACATCCCACCTCTTGAACCGGATAATACGAGGGAAACAAGAATAATTGCATACACACCTAATTTTTCCTTTCGAATAAATAAATGCGAATGGTGAGTAAAAATGACTGATACCAAAGCAAAAAACATAAAGGCATAGATTCCCAATCCATTGGGATTACCAAGCAAACCAGAAAACCGATCTCCTAAAAACATCACAAAACCAGGTGACACAACTCTCAACATCAAACCTGTAAGAAGAACAAGAGTACCTAGTAAAACCAAATGAATCAGAAATGAATCACGATCAGACAAGATTGCCTTGTTGACCAACCAGGGAATTAAAAGCAATAACAGAGCATAGGAACTCATTTTCATAAATGAGTCAAATACAATCGGACTATTAAACCATGCTATAACTGCTATTCCAAAAAAAAGAGCGAAAGGACTAAAGAAATAAAAATCAATTTTCTTCTTAGAAGCTACCAAAAATAAGACTCCCAGTAAACCCATCATCAGGATTTTTACAGTTTGAGAAAACAGAAAAATAAACTGCCTGCTATCACTCAAAGTAAAAATTAACCAAAGCCCTAGTAAAACAAAAACCCACTCTTTCTTTTTAAACAGTATAAAAAGGTGAGCAGGAATAATCAAAAAAGCCAAAGGGCCGGTAAAAACCCCAACTAAAACCCAAAATAAAAGTGTAAAATAAAGTCTTTTATCCCTTAAAAAAAGTTGAATCATTGAGTAGCCAAGTTTTTAATAACCTCAATAGTTCTTTCAATTATTTTATCCCATAAGAATGAAGATTTAACTTTTTGAATAGAATTAACTCTCATTTGTGTTAATGACTTCTCATCTATCCTTAACATTTTTTCGATTGCCTGTTTTAATTCCCTCAAACTTCCCGGAGGAATAAGAATCCCGTTCAGATCATTTACCTGTTCCGAAACTGCCCCAACATCTGTGGCTATAATTGCACATCCACTAGCCATAGCTTCCAATATTACTGTTGGCATTCCTTCACTCCACGAAGGACATACTAATATATCAGCATCGCGAAGAATCTTTTTTATTTTTAATTCCTCTGTGAGAACGCCATGGTAAATGATTCTTTTATCATTAGAAATTTGTTTCCCCAGAGGGATTGGGCCTATGAAATGGAATTCAAACCTTAACTGTGATTCTTTCAAAAGCTGTTTTAGGACGGTGTTAAGTTCTTCAACACCCTTACGTCGCTCATAGCGTCCAATAAAAACAAATTTACGAATGCTACAGTTAGTTTTGATTTCTCCACCACTTTCTAGCCAATCCTCAGTAATACCAATTGGGATTTCAATAACTTTTTGATTTGGAATTAAATTATTTTGTATTGACGTCAGTTTGCCTCCTAAGGAAAAAATATAATCTGATTTTCTAAGATTCCATTTAACTGGAAAACGAAATAGTAGGTGCTCCAATTTCACTTTAAAACTAGGCGATTTTTGAAACATCTCTAGGCCATGAAAATTAATCCCAACCAAAGGTTTTCTAATACCTGAATACTTTGACAATCTGTTTTCTAAATAATTCCACCCTGAAAATCCTTGAATATAAACAAAATCTACTTGTTGTTGCTTGGTAAATTCTTGGAAAACATTTTTAGAATACAAATAACTTTCCCATACGTAATGGCCCGGGAAATGATGATTTCGTGGAAAGGGTATTGGGAAAAACCGAATACTCTTTAATTCTTCAGCGTTATAAAAACTATCTTCGATACTTAATTCTTTACCATAAGGAACGGCGTGATACACATCAACAGATACATCATTAATAGCAAAGTATTTTACAAGGTAATAACTGTGTTTTTGCATACCCCCCAAAACATGGGGATATATACCATCAGTGAAGAGGGCTATTCGCATATTTGTATAAAATTCCAGATTGAATATTTAATCTATAAGGAGTATGATTATTAAAAATCATCTTTTTATAAAGACTAATAATATTTTAAAAGTGTTGCATCTATTTTTTCAGCGGAATTTCAATCCAAAAAATGCAATTGCTCCACCATTATTCAAAGTTTTTGGAAAAATTTTTATCGAAGTACGGCTTCAAATTTTGATGATTTATTGAAGAAGTCTTAGATATTTTTCCAAAATTAAATTCGAATTTTTAGAGTAATTAGCAGAACAGAAATCTTTAACTTCTTTTTTAGAAGAAAGGTTAGGTTTCTCAAACGTTTGCTCATAGTCCTTTCTAGAGCTAATTATATAACCTAAATTATTTTTAAAAATAATTTCGCTATAATCTCCAATTTCAGGAGAAATAAGAACTTTCAGGCCAGCTTGAAGGTATTCGGCTATTTTTACAGGGGATGCAACCTGATTAGTAATTTTAATCTCTCTAAATAAAACTCCGTAGTCACATTTCGAAAGCACAGAAATCACTTGCTGGGGAAGAACTTCAGTGATAATTATTCTGTTGGGATATCTTTCTTTCAATTCTTTTAATAATTCATTTTCTGAGGTTAATAATACGGCGCGTGTGTCAGGGAATTTTTCAAACTGAATTCTTAAAAATTCGGCTAATTTTTCAATTCCTTGCCACTTTGAATTTCCTCCAGCAAAAGTAAATATTCTATTTAAGTGGTTTACAGAAAGAAATTTGTCAAGATTGTGTGGAATATTAAGATCCTCGGTCTTTTTAGAAACTGTACACGGTATCACCACATAATTGTTCCCTTTATAATTATATCTTTCTTTCCAATAGTCAACCAATTTTTGGGAAACAGCAATCCTAAAGTCGCTTTCAAAAACTGCTTTACGCTCTAAATTTTCTAAATCATTTTCCAACCCTGAATTACTATAAACACCATATTCTTCTTGCTCAGCAACAACTGCACCTCTACCATCATAAATAATTTTAAATTTTTTAAGGCTGCTTAGCGCAATATAAGTCGCCAAAGGGCCTCGAGAAAAAACAGTTCCATTTTTATGTAAACTATTTATCAGTGTTCCCCAAATTTTATTTAAATAAAAAAATCTTAGAGGGGCTACAGATGGTAAGACAATTGCCGAGGGCTCGCTTTCTCTAATTCTTCTTTTTTCGGCAATAAAATTCCTGGGAGATATAATGGAATAAAGTTGAACTTGAACTCCTTCAGAACTATTTCTTATAGATTGTAAGACATCAATTACTTGACTTTGAAATACACCACTCATACTTTCACCAAAAGTAAAGTAGAATATATTTTTACTTTTATCAGACATTCTTTAGACTTTTATGAATTTCAAGGATTCTTTGCCACTTGTAAAATTATATAATATAATTATCCGCAATCATGCCAGTATGGGTAAATTGAAGCAATGATGAGCCTGTCAAAGAGTTTTTGACCAAAATATCTTCTGTTGAGCTTGTAACAAAACTCGTCCAGATAGTTCTGCATCATTCGTTCACTGATCATATGGTAAGTTTGCAGGTGTTTCTTTAAGTTACTGATGGCAACGTGGACCCATTGGAGCATGAAATTGCCTTCTTCTATTCCGGATATTTCTCTGACATGAACATCAATGCAATCGCTCAGATCTGAGAAGGTGGTACTCTTATCTGTTTGAAGCACAGAGTCAGAATCAATGAATTCTTTGATTAAAGCCTGTGCTGTTTTTGTCTCCAAGTTCTTTATCTTCTTCATTTTGAAGTATCTACAGTTCTTGTCAACCTTTCCCGACTTAGGATCTTCTAAAACAGTTGATTTGGCCATAACCGCCACTTTAGCTTGCTTTTGAGTTCCCCGACCTCGTTTAAGTTTACTTCGGACTTTGGTTTTGGTGGACTTTCCCACAAATGCTTCGTCGTATTCGACCATATCCTCGAGTCTATAGCAATCATCACGTTTCCCCATCACTACCCTTAGCTTGTGATACATCCTGAAAACAGGTTCATAGCGCTTCATTCCCAACTTTCTTTGGAGTTCGGCTGCACTGAATCCCTTCTTAGTTGCTGTGATGAAAGTGATCGCCATCATCCATACTCTGATCGGTAAGTTGCTGCTATCCATGACTGTACCGCTTTTGATACTGGCTCTGAAGCCGTAGGAAGCACACTGGAAAGAATGCTTATTTTCAAGCCAGTAGTGTTTGAGGCGACTACATCTTTTACAGGTAATCCCTTGATGGATTCTTTGTCTCTTGATGAATTGAACACAAGAAGCTTCGTCTGGAAACCGATTGATGAAATTGATGATGTTCATGGTCAAAACCGTTTATTTTGACCTAAAATAAAGCAAGTTAAACACCTATTAAAGCAATTGTCACGAGCTGTCACTTTTAACTTATTTGGCTACTGGTGTCATTGCGTATATACATATTATATAAATTTAAAAAAAAATAATAACTCCGAAAATCCGTTACTGTACTAACTTACTTAGAAGAAAAAACAATATACATCTATATGTATATAAAATAAATAAGAAAATTTTTAATTTTGGCTCAGAAAAAATCACCAAAAAAAAGTGTTTTTTGCTTCATTCTTAAGAACAGAAGAAATTAGAGAAAATGTTGATCCCTCTTGGGCTATTAAAATATTACACTTGGAAAGCAGCCACATATCTAAAATACTTTCTTTGAAAGAATTTTCTATTAAATCTTTATTTTTAGATTCTTTAGCATAAGAGTGTAAACCTATGTTAGATGGTAATTCGGGAAGGTTCGTCTCTGTTTTTATAAATTTTGAATATTTAAATATAAATTCATTTTGAATTTCTAGATTATCGGTTGCTAAATAAATATAAGATTCTTTGGATCTTATGGTTTCAATTAATTGATGCAATTTTTCAAGTTTCCCTAGCGGTTTTTTATCACTCCATCTCACGTGAACTCCGATTACGAATTTTCCCTCGAATTTTTCCTTCCAATGACATTCAACTAGAGATGATGTAGTAGAATTTAAGGTAATATGTTTCCGTAGTAGTAATGGATTAAAAGCAGGGATGTGATCTGCAAAAATGACAATGTCTTCGGGAAGATTATATGATAATCGTCCTCCCAATTCAAGAAAGCTATCTGTAAAAACAGAAGCTATTGTATTTTTTAAAGTCTGTACCTTAGTTTTATGAATTGGAGCCCAATGTTCATGAAGTCTACTAAATTTTCCTCGAGTCGGAATAATTTTTCTAAATCTATTAAGCGTCAAGCCACCATTTGAAGCATATAAGTTATAAAAAGGTTGTTCAAGATTTTCTTTTCCAAGCGTATTGGGGTAGATTGACTTATTTTCTAAGTCAGACTTCTTTAATTCGTAAACAGATTTAACATTTTTTAATTCAAAATGGATGTTAAAAGCATTTATCCCTTCGATCGAAAATTGACCATCTGACCAATCTACAAATAAGGTTCGATTGGTAATATTGGCATATTCAATTGCACTAGCTAAGGTTATTAATCTATTTCCTAAACCAGCACAACCTTTGAGTATTAAAACTTTCTTCATACTTCTAAATAGAAATTACTATAAATCTCACTATCTATTGAATCTACACTAAAGGTGCTATTCTTATTATTTCTAATTAAAGCTATAAGTTTCGTTACATTGCTTGTTATAGAGCCTAAATATGCAGTTGATCTTATATGTGTATCGATCTCCTTCAAAAAATCGAGATTTTGTTTATAAATTTCTCCTTTTGAGTATTTATTAAATGATTCCTGTTCGTGTCCTCGAGAATTTTTGGCGCAAAAAGTATGAATGGCCCAATGAGATCTTTTATGTCTAAACTCTGAAATAACAGAATAGTCATCAGTTGAAATAAAGATTGGTTTATCTTGCCAACCTTTATTTTCTATTGCTTCTATAAAATAATCAACGTCTACTCTATTCGCTTCTTCTATCAATTTGTCCCCCCTTCTAACATGTACCCCTATATGATCACCAGAAGGCAAAAAGGGTGTAATTTGACTGAATTGATTTAACTTCCAAATATCAATTGCGATGTCTGAGACAAGGCGTGCCAAGTAAAAGTTCTGCTCTTCTTTTTGATAATCATATTTTTCGCTTTGAAACTCCAATATTGTCTCCCAAATTTTTGAACTTTCTGTTTTAAAAGGTTTTAAATGGTTACCCAATAAATGAATTTCTTGATAGTCATGTCTAGTTATAAATTTTTCAAAAAAGTATGTAAAAAGAGGTATTAAAAATTTTTTTACACCCTTTTTAGGAAGCAATATGTGTTTAGTTTTTATAGAATGGACTATGTATAAATAGTCCAAGAAGCTCTTCAATTCCGAAAACTTTTTCAATTTATATTTATCAGTAAAGATTAATGACTGCTTATTATCAATTTTAAAATATTTGTTTGAATGGAAGTAATCAAAGTAACCTTTCTGATACGTAGCATTCCAATACCGGTCATTAACTACTAACTCGACATTGTTTAATTTTGCATATGCAGCTGTATAAATAAGAGTAACAATCTCTGAACAAAATCCTCTTTGTGTTAAAAAAAAAGTAATTTTATTAATCATCATTGAACTGTATTTGAAATATTGGCATTGTATTTTACTCTCCCATGGCTTATTTCAAGAATTCTATTGCAAAACACTAAGGTTGAAAGTCTGTGTGCGATAATCACAACTGTAAAATTTTCTTTTGATAGTAATTTTATGGCTTCTGTAATTTCTTTTTCTGTATTCATATCCAACGCCGAAGTAGCTTCGTCGAAAAATAAAATTGAAGCTCCAGAATATATGGCCCGAGCGATTCCCAAACGTTGCCGCTGACCTCCTGATAAATTCGACCCTCTTTCTCCAATTTCAGTAAAAGCTTTATTTGGAAGAGATTGAACAAAATCTGTTAAACTTGCTTTTTTTATGGCAGAATCAAGCCTATGTCTGTTTATCTCGTGGAGTTCCAATCCGAAGGCAATGTTCTCAGCTATTGTTGCATTAATTATATATACCTCCTGCTGGACATATCCTATTTTCTTTCGCCATTCTTTCATTCTATTTTTGGATATAATAATACCGTCGACCGAAATTGAACCTTCAGTTGGTGTTAAAAAACCCAACATCAAATTCATCAAAGTTGTCTTACCAGATCCTGATGGTCCTATTATTCCAATTGCATCTCCTTTCTGAACGGAAAAGTTAGCATTTTTCAGTATTTTGTTAATACTTCCGGGGTGATAAAAAGTCACGTTATCAAAATTAATAGATTTTTCAAATTTCAAAGGTAAATCTACAGTCTCTCTTCCTTCGCGGCAATCTATTTCTTCAATTACCTCGAAAGTATATTGATACGATTTGATACTGATTAACGCTAATATCATTCGGTTGATGGACGGTAAAATACGATAAGCAGCTAACGCATACAAGCCTAAAACCGAAGCTGATTTTGAGATATCATTTAAAAAAAAAAGTCCGTAGACAGTAATTATAAAAACCGTCATAACCATAATTGTTTCCATGAATTTAAGTGGTATGTGAGCATAAATAGTTCTATTTATACTTAGATCTACCAATTCATTTAATAATAAAGTCATTTTTTTTCGAAAATTCTTATAAGTGTTTGTCAGTTCAATGTCTGTATATCCATAAACACTCTGAAAAATTTTTTCCGTTACAATTGGTTGAATATTGTTAGTTTTGGTCTCTACCTTAACTGATAGACGATTTAAATATCTGTAAAGAAACAAAAATATAGGTAAAACAGAAAAGGTAATTAGTATGATCACCTTCCAGTCATATATGATCAGACTAACCAGAATTAATAAAATAATAATTAACTCATTAAGAAAATTGAAGATTGGAAGAATTAGGTTGTTTGCATAACGTTGTGTTACAACATTTAAATTTTGTAGAATTATATTACTGTTCGTTTCTTTAAAAAAAGTATATCCTTTTTCCTTATAAGACCTATATAACTCAAGTGTATAAAATCTATACAGAGAAAGAGAAAAATTCGCCTGAGATTTAAGAATAGCAAGAGAAAATAAATTTTTTAAGAGTACCATAATAAAAATTGTTCCGGCTATGAACAGAACGAAAACATTTTCTGAAGCGAAATTCCCAAAATTGTAAAGCCAGTTTAAATAAGCATTCTCATTAATAATATTCTTTTGAAGAAGGATTAAAAAGAGCGGTACAAAAGCAGCTAATCCAAACAATTCTAAGAAAGAATTTACAAAAAGAAGCATCATCATTTTTCCCGATCGTTTTCTATAATCAGGAGGTAGAAGAGTATAAATTTTTTTTATTGAAGAAAAAACTATATTTCTTAACATATAACTAATTTTTATTTTTTATTTGGATAAATTGCTCATAGCTAAGTTTTAGCCTTTTGGAAAGCAAGATCCACCATAAAGCTCCAGATACCAATCCTACATATCCTGTTCCGAATACTGCTATTTTCATTTGTTAAAAATTGATTTTATAAAAATTTTATTTGATTTTATTTTTCTACTCCAAGTCTAGGGTTGATTGTTTAATCGTGGAACTGTTGAATCGTGGAATTGACTAATCGTCAAATTGTTGAATCGTCGAATTGTGGAACTGTCAAATTGGAAAAGGAATTTCTCGTGTACAATTCGTCAGTTTATCATTTCATCTTTAGACAGTTCACCAGTTAGTCAATTTACTAGTTCGCCAGTTGACCAGTTGACCAGTTGACCAGTCCACCAGTCCACCAGTTCCTAAGTTCAGCAATAAATCAATTCGACAGTTCACAAGATCAACAGTCCGACAATAAGTCTGTTCGACATTAAAACGGATCTCCGGTTCGCCAACTTATCAGTTCGATGATACTTCAATCGCTTTTGACATTTCCCTAGCTGCAGGAAATAGTCCAATGCTATAAGTAGTAAAGCCAATACTCATTAGCTCCTGCAAGTCCAGCAGATTTCTGCCATCAAAAACAAAAGCCGGTTTAAGCATTTCAGAATAGATCAAATTCCAGTCGTAATCCCTGAATTCATCCCACTCCGTAAGCACGGCAATGGCATGCGCATCAAGACAAGCTTCATAGGGTTTATCTACCACAGTAAGTAATCTTCTGTTTTCTTCAGGGCTTCTGCTGCCGAGGTAATCCAGGTCAGCAAAGATTGTATAACCAAACTCCATACTCCAAAGCCTTGATATGCCATTGTGACTCCTATTGCCCCGCTAATAGCCGCTGATACTAATCCTGCACGAGTTGGAATCCCATATTCAAGATCTTTTCTAAGTTTAATCCGAATAACAATACCAATAGAATTAAGAATAAAAAGTACAGCCATTGCCTCGGCAATGGCTATCAGATCATCATTCTCATAAAAAAGCCCGATAAGAGGAGCTGCAAAGTAAAGTAAAGACGAAAGCAATATGCCAACGGTGATATTAAAAAAGAATACGGAACCATAATGTGCATCGGTGACTTCTTTCCTTTGGATCAAAGCCATTCCAAGTCCCATATCTGCCAAACTTCCCGACAACCCAATTACCACCGTTACCATTGCCAGCAATCCAAAGTCTTCAGGTGATAATATCCTGGCAAGAAAAATGGAAATTATAAAACCCACTGATTGCCCTGCAATTTTGCCCGTAAAATCCCAGGCAAAGGCTTTATAACTTTGTTTTTTTAAGTCGCTCAAAAGTTGAGGTAAACTCTGTTCATTAACTTAATTTTGTGTTTAAAGCTTACTATTGCAGTCTTTATACGGAACACAGTATTAATCAAGATGTATATCCTAAAATCGCTAAAATTGTTAACCTTTCAATTGGAAACATTTTATAGTTACCTTTTTTCAATTGACATCTCTACTCCGCCTGCTTCAACACCTGATGACCTTTTTCAACTAGATGTAAATCTTTTTGAAATAACTTAATATCAGAAACCATCATTTCTTCTACCAACCCTGCAAGATCGTATTCGGGTTTCCAGCCTAATTTTGTATTCGATTTTGTAGGATCGCCAATAAGGATTTCGACTTCTGTAGGTCTGAAGTATCTTGGGTCTACCTTAACTATGGTAGAGTTTAGGAGATTAGAGACCTGATAGCTATCAGGAGAATAGCCAGTGGCGACTTGGTATTTATGTTGATCAATAGAATCTAAAATACCAACTTCATTGATGCCTTCACCCTCCCAACGGAGTGTAAATCCTATGTGATCAAAAGACATTCTAATGAAATCACGAACTTTGGTTGTCACTCCAGTCGCAATTACAAAATCTTCTGCGACATCCTGTTGTAGGATTAACCACATGGCCATTACATAATCTTTGGCATGTCCCCAATCACGCTTGGCATCCAAATTCCCCATATAAAGATCATTCTGAAGCCCCAACGCAATTTTAGAAACTGCCCTAGTGATCTTTCTAGTCACAAAAGTCTCACCTCTTAATGGTGATTCATGATTAAACAAAATGCCATTACAAGCAAACATGTCGTATGCCTCTCTATAGTTAACAGTAATCCAGTATGCATAAAGCTTGGCTACCGCATAAGGAGACCTTGGGTAAAAAGGAGTTTTCTCAGATTGAGGTACTTCCTGTACTAAACCATATAATTCTGAAGTGGATGCCTGATAAACTCTAGTTTTCTTTTCCAAACCAAGCAATCTCACAGCTTCCAAAATCCTCAATGGCCCTATACCATCTGCATTGGCGGTATATTCCGGAGTATCAAAAGAAACCTTGACATGGGACATTGCAGCCAGGTTGTAAATTTCATCCGGTTGTGTTTCCTGGATGATACGAGTCAAATTCATAGAATCTGTCATATCCCCGTAATGAAGTACTAATTTTGGATCCTTTTCATGAGGATCTTGGTACAAATGATCTATTCTATCGGTATTTAATAAAGATGATCTGCGTTTAATTCCATGTACTTTGTAACCTTTCTCAAGAAGCAATTCTGCCAAATAGGCGCCATCCTGGCCTGTAATTCCTGTTATTAATGCAGTTTTCATAGTGTGGTTTTATTCATGAGGAGAATATGCAGTGGAGAAACCTAGTTACGCTTATAAAAGCGTGTTAAACATAGATTATTTAACTAATCTTAGCTCAAAAGATCAATCATTAAACTAATTGGTTCGCCTAAGTACTTTTTTTCTAAACAAATTTCTAAAGCTTGTATAAGCGTGTGGACTCAATACTTTTGAATACGTATCCACCATAGTTTTAATACCTATCAAAACTCCATAATGCCTGAATTTGAAGTGTAGATATTCATAAAATGCCTGCCCTTTTACATCGTGAAGCATTTTCCATCTTTTCCTCAGAGGGTAGGTTGGGTTTCCCCAATAAGGCAGAATATTAGTACTACATTCCGCTAGATAATCTGAGCTAGTATAGCAGTTAAATCCAGCCTCTATTGCTCTGAGTCCATAATCGTAGTCCCCTAAGTAATGTGTATAGGATGAAGATAGTCTTCCTATTTTTTTTACAATTTCTTTAGGGATTATCACAAAATTACCTGAAATCAAGGTTACTCGTTGGAGTTCCCTTTTAGGTTTAATTGGTCCAAAGCCATCCCAGCCACCATAAGAAAATTCTTCTGTATTAGGGATTTTACAGGCTGCTGTAATAATGTTCGGTTGGCCTACTTTGATGTAATCAGCATAGATTTTTTTTATGGCATTTGGCAAAAGGAACGTATCGTCATTAAGCCAGAAATAAAAATCAAAATCATCAAATTCAATAGCATTTTTCCATGCCAAATCCATACCTCCATTCCAGAAAAGATTTCCATTTCCGAAAACCAAATGAACTTGAGGAAATTCCGATCTAATCATTTCAGAAGTGCTATCTGTACTTCCATCATCACAAAGAAATACATCTAAAGTACTTCCTTTCGGCAAATCTTGTTCAAATAGATTTTGAAGGCAATTTCT
>Ga0123337_10000257_pt1 | contig 99342 bp, 77 predicted proteins | sample frozenSSSSmetaG_FD_89792 | JGI IMG/M metagenome (GOLD analysis project Ga0123337, IMG submission 89792) | Glacier valley bacterial and archeal communities from Borup Fiord, Nunavut, Canada, to study Microbial Dark Matter (Phase II) -... | ecosystem: Environmental > Aquatic > Freshwater > Ice >...
CGTCGCTCACCAGCAGCTTGATGCGGTCTTGCAGGGTAGACATGGCAGCCATGGCGCTGCTACTGTCTTTGGCACTCAGCGGGATGGTGAAATTGAGGTTGCCGGCGGCGATGCGGGCGGCGGTTGCATTGAGAACGTCTGGCTCCCCACCCAAAGCACGCTTCATCGAGCGCGTCATGGTGTAGCCTAGCCAGATCAAAATGGCAATGGCCACGCCAAGCGCGCTAAACGAGATCAGGCGCTCATTTTCATACATTGCGACGCTAGACTCGTATTGCTGGTTCGCCATTTTAAACTGCAGTCGGATCAATTCATCCATATCGGCAGTCGCTGCCGTATACAGACCGCGCGCCTGTTCATCATATCGTTTAGCGGCGATTCGATTATTCATGCGTAACACCAGCACCGCCGGTTTCAGGCCAATATCCTGGAACTTGGCCAGGCTTTTAGAAAACTTTTCCGCCAGCACTTTTTCTTTATCATTAAGTGGCGTGGATAAATAATCCTGCCATAAGCCGTTGATTGCCATCAAGTTGCTCTCAATGCTATCGGCAGTCTGCGTAGCCAGCTCGGCATCCATCAGCAATACCGGCTCTTCGCCAGCATTATCGATACTGACTTCACTGAGCGCAATCCTCAGCAGCGTTCGGTTCTCGAGCATGTAGTTCATGACTTTACCCAAATTACTTACCGGCACCATGCGATCTTCGTAAACGGCTTTAAGACTGTCTTTGGTCGTTGACATGCCATACAGACCTAAACCTACCAGCATGACCGCCACTAGCACCGCTAGGCCGACAATAGCCATTAAACGCTGACCTACACTAAGTTTCGACAACATATTTTTATCCATGATGGGTACATTTTAAAACGCTGGTTCTATGGCTATTTAAATCTGGGCCGGTTGAATCTAAGCTGGTTAAACTAAATCTTGATTAATGCAAGGCGACACCATCGAGCAATGCCATATCCTGACTGCTCATCAACTGCTCGATATCCACCAGTATCAGCATGCGCTCTTCTACTGTAGCTAAACCTACTATATATTTGGTATCGATGCTGGTGACTAAGGAGGGCACTTCGCGGATCTGATCTTCCTTAAGCGCCAGCACATCGGAAACACCATCGACGACGATACCAACCACGCGATTGCCCAAACTTAGAATAATCACCACGGTAAATTCATTGTATTCAACCTTACCCAGCTGAAACTTGATACGCAGATCGACAATAGGCACAATCTTGCCGCGCAAATTGACCACACCTTTTATAAACTCAGGTGTATTGGCAATATTGGTCACAGCGTCGTAACCACGGATCTCCTGCACTTTTAAAATTTCAAGGCCATACTCTTCAGCACCCAGCACAAATGTCAGGTACTCACCGGCAGCACTATGCGCTTGGCTTTTGCTGCTAGCCGTTTCTTTATTAAGGTTCATAGTGATCACTCTATAGGTTAGGCAAAAATGTTGATTCGGTGCAAATTTAGTTGAGAGGGCTTAAATAAGCTAACGCCAATGCAGCCGCAATCAATCAATTTTCAATATAACACAATCTCGATGTTTATTTTTTATGCCCGCAACGCTGGCTAATGGCTGAGTTTAATGTGCGTCAATATACAGCGAGTCTGCGCCATGCTTAATTAGGCTTGATGACGCTTGTATTTAAAGTCAACTGCGATGCATACTGGTTTAAGCTAGACTTAAAAGCAGCCGCTTGTTTTCTGCGTAAATAAAGCGCAGCCGATTGATGCTAACATAAGCAACTATTCTGCTTACGCAGCAAGCAATGACTTTAATTTAAGGCCTGACGATGACGCTCAAACTGGTTTTTTATATCGCTGTATTAGTTTTAGCCATTGTCGGCTACCGCAGTTATGCCAATGCTGCCAGTGGCAGTTTACAAGCTGGGGATGCGGCACCTCACTTCAGCCTAAAGGATGCTCAAGGTAAAACCCATACGCTCAGCGATTACGCCGGACAATATCTGGTGCTCTATTTTTATCCAAAAGATGACACCCCGGGCTGCACCAAAGAAGCCTGCCATTTTAGAGATGACCTGGCACAATTGGAAAAACTGGGCGCAAAAATAGTGGGCGTGAGTGTCGATGACAGCCAATCACATGCTGATTTTGCACGGAAGTATCATCTACCGTTTCCATTGCTCGCCGACAGCAACGGTAAAGTGGCTGCCGCCTACAATGCTTTAACTAATTTCTATGTATTAAAAATGGCCAAACGCTATACTTTTTTAATCAATCCTGCCGGCAAAATAGCCAAGATTTATAAAAGTGTAGATACCTCAAACCACTCGCAACAAATCATTGATGATTTAAAGTTGCTGCAAACTCAGGGTTAAGCGGCAGCGCTCGATTTTGCGGCGACCACTGTCAACGATGATGGCAGCAAGATTGAGCTGATTGCTGAGCTTATCTTAGCAAACTTGGTAGTTGCTAACATTAGTAGTCGCGAACTTGGTCGCGCCTAGCCTGCTGCTGGCGAGTTAGGTATTGGGGCTATGAACTGAGGCGCATACTGCAGTAAATCTTCAAACGCGGCGATGGGCAATGGTTTGCTGAACAGATAACCCTGGTAATGGGTACAACCCTTATCTAACAACAAGATTCTTTGCGCTTCAGTCTCTACACCTTCGGCAATCACGTCCAGATCTAGACTTTGTGCCATCGCCACAATCGTGCTCACAATCGCACGATCACTGCTGTCTATGGCAATGTTACATACAAACGACTGATCGATTTTAAGCTGATATAAGGGTAGTATCTTTAAATACTGCAGGGATGAATAACCCGTGCCAAAATCATCAAGCGAAAAGCGTATGCCAGTTTCTGCCAAGGCCTCCATCGTCGCCGCGACTTCATCTATGCCTTCTACCAACATACTCTCGGTAAGCTCAAGTTTGAGTAAATTGGGGTCAATATCGAAACGCGCGACGCTGGCTTGCACTTGCTGCACAAAGTCAGCTTTATAAAATTGTTTACTGCTGACGTTGACGGACAAGGTCAAATTGCGCATGACGGCATCTGTCTGCCACTTTTGCAGTTGCGCACAAGCGGCATCGAGCACCCATAGGCCGATAGCTGAAATCAGACCACTTTCTTCTGCCAGTGGAATAAATTCAGCCGGGAGAAGAATCCCGCGCTGCGGATGCTGCCAGCGGATTAAGACTTCTGCGCCTAAGGCTTTGCCTGAAGCATCAACCTGAACCTGATAATACAATTCAAACTGCTGCTGCTCTATGGCTTTGCGTAGCTCGTGCTCGAGATGGACATGCGCATTAATCAGCTCCTGCATATGATGATCAAAAAAACTTAAGGCATTACGGCCGGATTCTTTGGCCTGATACATGGCAATATCGGCTTGTTTGAGCAACTCATCGATCATTGCATCATGCCCATTAAATAAGGTCGCACCAATACTGATCGTACAGTGATGCTCATATGCGGCAAGATGAAAAACTTGATTGAGTAAGGCTAGAACCTTGTTGCCGATAACTTCCGTCTGGGCCGCAGCCTCAATGCTAACTTCGCTCAAATCTTCGAGCAGCATGACAAACTCATCCCCGCCAAAACGCGCCACGGTATCGCCCTCACGAATGCATGCCGTCAGACGCTCTGCGACCTGTTGCAACAGCAAGTCACCGATATCATGCCCAAGGGTATCGTTGAGTGTTTTAAAGTAGTCTAGGTCAAGAAACAGCAGCGCGCCGCGGCGGCGACTGCGCGCACTGGTTGCCAGTGCCTGATTTAGCCGATCGAGCAACAGCCGACGGTTGGGTAATTGCGTTAACGGGTCGTAAAAAGCTAAATGCTTGATTTCGTCAGAGGCGGCGCGACTCATGGTGATATCGGTCAGCGTAGATACATAATGGGTAGTATTGTCGGCGGCATCCTTCACCGCGGTAATGGTCAGGCGCTCCGGGTAAATCACCCCGTTTTTACGCCGATTCCAGATCTCGCCTTCCCAGGCCCCGGTATTGTAAAGCGTGGTCCACATCTCAGCGTAGAACTCTTTACCCTGACGGCCGGAACAGAGCATACGCGGATTTTGCCCGAGGGCTTCTTCTGCGCTATAGCCAGTCATAGTGGTAAATGCCTGATTCACGCGCAAAATAACATTGTTGACATCGGTGATCATAATGCCTTCTTGCGACTCAAAGGCAATGGCGGCAATGCGCAGTTCGAGCTCGGCGGCACGCAGCTTGGTAATGTCGGTGATCGCCAGCCGGATCATCTGCGGCGCATCCATGTCATCCATACGCAGGCAATTCACATGGGTTTGGAAGCTATAACCATCCTCGCGCTTGAACATCAAGTCCAGGTCTTGCTCTTCGCCGCCGGCACTTTGTTTCATACGTAGCAGCTGAAAATGCCAGCGGTCTTTATCATGATCCGCAACCAAATGCGCAAACCGCCGCAAGATCAGTTGCTTGCGCTCCACGTCAAACATGGTTGCGGCCTTGAGGTTGGTTTCGTAGATCAGACCATCAGCGGTCAGGGTAATGTATCCCACCGGCGAAAACTCATACAGATCTAAATAACGGTCACGCGATTCGGCCAAAGCATCATGCGCTTGTCGCAACTGCTCATTCTGCATTTCAAGTTCAATCTGGTAAATCTGCAGTTCATGCAGCAGCTTATCCTTACCCGCGAGTGCAGCCGATTGCCCTGGCAGCGCAGTTTCACTAAGACGGGCTGCAGCACTATCACGCAACTGCTGCAGCCTGTTTTCAAAGTGCTTAGGAGATTTATTTGTCACCGGCAGACTTCCATCAATAGCAATTTTCGCTGGGTTATTTTGTTAGCTTGTTTTTAATGATTATGCAATAAACTAGCAAATGCTGCAACGCTATGCGCTAGCGCATAGGCAAGCCGAGCATTTGCTTAGTAGCAACCTCAGCGCTGCAGCTGCTTGAGCTCGTCTATTGTATCTATATCAACCAGTATGCCGGGATCATCACCGTCAACTAGGCGCACGGCTTGTGGATATTTTTTAATCAGCGCACGCGCACCGCTATCGCCATGTAAGTTTGCGAGTTCAGATTGGAAGCTGGCGGCAAAGCCGACCGGGTGACCGCGCTGCCCTTGGTAAGTCGGGATGACGATCTGCTCGCCCTGCTCGAGCTCATGCACCACGCGCGCATAGCTACTGGCGTCGATATACGGCATATCGGCGAGCGCAATGACGAAACCAGTTACCGTCAGCGCTATATCAGTACAGTAGTTAACGGCAGCGGCAAGACTATCCGCCATATCCTGTTGCTGCGGCGCGCAGCGCACAACGTGCAGGCCAGCGGCAGTAAACAGTTCGGCTAATTCATCTTCATCGGGCCTGATCACGGCAATAGAGTAAGGAATGGCGGCAAACAGATGCTGCGCCGCCACCAAGCCCATGGCACGACCATCGGCCAGGGGTTGTGTCAGCTTATTGGCCGCTCCAAATCTGCGTGAAAAGCCTGCGGCCAGTAACAGCCCTACGATCGCCATACGCTATCCTGTATAAAGTTTTAATCTACCAGTGCTTATTATGACCGGCTCAGGCGTAGCGATGTAGTTTGTGCCGTCAAATTTCTGCCGATGGCAGTTGAAGCTGCTGACTGCGTAACAATGCCTCAAACTCAAGCGCAGGCAGCGGTTTGCTGAAATAGTAACCTTGTAACTCATCACAGCCAATGGCTTTGAGATAAGCATGCTGATAGCTGGTTTCAACGCCTTCGGCAATCACCTTCAGGCCCAGACTTTGTCCCAGAACAATAATCGCTTTCAGAATGGCAGTATTAGCCGTCTCATGTTCAATATTTTTCACAAAGACCTGATCAATTTTAAGGCGATCAATCGGGAAATCCTTGAGATAGGCCAGACTGGAATAACCGGTGCCAAAGTCATCAATCGCCAGTTTTACGCCGATACGTTTTAGCGAGTGCAGGGTTTCAATAAATTTGCTGGCATCATCAATTAAGGTACTTTCGGTGATTTCAAGCTCGAGGCAAGCAGCATCAAGCTCGGTACGGTCGAGTACATTTTTGACGGTTTGGGCGAGGTTAGGCTGACGGAACTGGCGCGGTGACACATTGACTGCAATCGGTATTGAGCGCCCCATGGTTTGTTGCCACTGTTTGGCTTTTTGACAGGCGGTGACCAACACCCACTCGCCAATGCTTTCAATCAAACCGGTCTCTTCGGCAATCTGGATAAACTTGCACGGCGGAATAAGCGCTTCTCCGGGCGGCTGCCAGCGAATCAAGGCCTCGGCGCCACAGATAAGTCCGGTAGCAAAGCTCACCTTGGGCTGGTAATAAAGCAAAAACTCCTGACGTTCTATCGCCAATCTTAAGCGATACTCCATGGTCACGCGCTCAGTCAACGCAATGTTCAGCTCTTCTGTGTAAATTTGATAGTTGTTACGGCCGGCTTTCTTCGCCTTGTACATCGCCGAATCAGCATTTTTCAGTAGCGCGTTTGGTACAACACCATCATCAGGATAAACGCTGATACCTATACTGCAAGTGATCACGTAATCAAGTGCATTAATCGTGCATGGCATGGCTATCGCCGCCAATATGCGCTGCATGCTGCAGTAAATATCGCTTATTTGCTCAATATTGGTCAGCAAGATCACAAATTCATCGCCGCCTAGCCTGGCTATGGTATCGATATCACGAATACAGCTCGATAAACGCTGCGCCATGATCATGAGTAATTGATCACCGACTTCATGGCCCATGCTGTCGTTAATAAGCTTGAACTGATCCAGATCCAGAAAAGCCACCGCCATGATCTTTTGGTGACGATCCGCCAGATTGATTGCCTGCTGCAAGCGGTCATTGAGCATATAGCGATTGGGCAAGCCGGTCAGGCTGTCATGGGTGGCTTGATGCTCAATTTTACTTTCGTAGCTTTTGCGTGCGCTAATATCCTCGACCGTGCCTTCATAATAAAGGAAGTTACCGTCGGCATCGAACACCATGCGCGCATTTTCAGAAATCCACAGCGTGCTGCCGTCTTTTTTGTAGACCAGCGATTCAAAGCTGTGCACGCTGCCATGTTCGGCCATGGCTTGCACAAATTGATCGCGGCGACTGGGCTCGACATAAAGTTGCTGCTGGATGTTATTGAGCACCTGTTTAAGTTCGTCGGCCGAGCTATAGCCATAGATACTGGCTAACGCTGGATTGACGATTAGATACTGGCCATTGGGCGAGGTCTGAAAAATGCCTTCAATTGCATTCTCAAAAATAGAGCGGTAACGAAACTCGGTGTCACGTAATGACTGCTCTATATGCTTACGTGCGGTGATGTTTTGGATAAGCCCTTCGAGGGCATGTACTTTACCTTGCGCGTTATAAATGGAGTAACCGCGCTCACATACCCAGATCACCTCACCACTGGCACGAACAATACGGTATTCAACTTCAAAGCGCTGATTACGCTGCACCGCCTCATCAATCTGCTGACGCACCCAGTCGCGATCATCGCTATAAATCATGGACGCATAGGAAATGTGCTGGTTGAACACCAGGGCATCAGGCGAGTAGCCGGTTAAATCCTGACAGCCTTGACTGGCATAGATCATGGTCCAGTGCTCGTCATAAAGATTGCAATAAACCAGGCCCTCCAGATTGTCGACCAGACTGTCGAGCATACGCTGGCGATCATGGACAAAGGTATCCATAGACATCGGTGATTTAAGTTTTAATCCGGGCAAGTTCATATTTTTTGCTGGGCATCGCCGCGCCGCAACTTCTAGAAGGAATCTCTGTAGTTAAAGCAGTATTCATGCCGCTTAGCGCAGCGGCCAACTTAATAGGACACAAGTGGTGTTTATCAGTGACAACGGTGTTATCACTGCCGCAATCAAAGCCAGCGAACAGACGCCATTAAGCGAGCTCCTCGCACGTTAATAGTGCTGATGCATCGCTCACGCACCAAAATCGGGCCATTAAGCATTAGCGGCAGCAATGTCTTTTAGCGCACGCGCCATACCGCATAGGATGCGGCTGCTGGCTTGTATATTGCTTTACTCATTAAGTCTGTATCAACTCCTGCAGGCAATCCCAAAGCCATCAAGAATCGCTGACAAGCGCTAGCTAGATCAATAGCCAGCGCATTAAATAATTTTATGGAGCGATCATGAGTCAAGTCAGCGCATTACAAATCGATAATTTTTTGCCTTATATGCGCGATGTGATTCGCTGCGAACAGTCTTTGCATGAGCTCAATCTGATGTGGCGCATAATCGAATCTTCAGCGAAGATGAACTGCCCGCTGGAGGCCAAAAGCATACTGCCAACCATGGCGGCGACGCGTGCCGGCTTTAGTCGGCTGGAAAAAGAACTGGTGCTAAGTCTGGTGCAAGAAAAAGTCGCCACCGTGCTCAATGAAATCGGCACCAAAGCGCAGTATGTGATCGATATTTTGGTGCGTAATCTATATGAGCGCACCGCTGACGTTGGTTTTCTCGCCACCGATACCGAGCTGTGTGCTTTTGTCGCCGGCATCTCCGGGAATGAACTAAGTGCACGTGCGCGTTTGCGCGCCTACAGAAAAAAATATACGGTCTATGATGAAATTATTCTGCTCGATATGCAAGGCAATGTGCTGGTACAGATCAATCCGGAAACGCCAATTGAGGGCAGCCTGGATGCGCTGATCGCGCAAACCCTGGCGTCCGCTCAATATGTAGAAACCTTCCGCGCCAGCGATTTACGTCCGGGCAAAGACAAGGCGCTGATTTATTCACGGCGCATGCACCATCCGTTGTCCGGCGCAGTCATAGGCGTGCTCTGCCTGTGTTTTAACTTTGTCGAGGAAATGGCCAGCATATTTAAATCGCATGGCGACCCTTCCGGTCGTTCGGTTATGTTGTTGCTCGATGCGCAAAATCAGGTCATAGCAAGCAGTGATGCACGCTGGGTGCCGGTGGGTGCAGTCGTGCCGGTGAATGCTGAGGCAAAATCAAGCTTGAAAATGTATGGCGGTCGCGAATATTTGATCAGCACCTTTAGTGCCGATGGCTATCAAGGCTATATGGGGCCTGCAGGCTGGCAGGGTCAGGTCATGATCCCGGTAGAAATTGCCTTTACCGGCCAGGAAAGCAATGCCTTAAAGTCATTGGATGCAAAGGTGGCCGAAGGTTTACTCACCCATGCGCAATCGTTCTGTCCGCCGTTGTATGAAGTCATGAATGCGGCATCGACCATACGCCGCGTGGTGTGGAACGGCCAAGTCATGACCGCCGGCCAAGGCGGCGAGTTACTAAAACTAAAAACCATACTCGACCAGATCAGTGAAACCGGCATGCGCAGCAATGAACTGTTTGCGCAATCGATTAATGATCTCTACGAAACCGTGCTCGCCTCAAGACTGCAGGATGCACAATTTCTGTCGCATCTGCTGGTTGATGTACTTGACCGTAACTTATACGAGCGTTCTGACGATTGCCGCTGGTGGGCGCTGACGCCTGAATTAAGATTGGCACTGAGCGCGCCGTCAATAGACAGCACGGCGACGGCACGCATAACCGAGATTTTGCAGTACATTAACGCGCTGTACACGGTGTACAGCCGCATTTTTGTCTATGACAATAGCGGCTGCATAGTCGCCAGTAGCAATGCATGGGCTGAGGATGGCTCCATTATTGCAACCTTCATCGATGATACTACCTTGGCCGCAGTCTTGTCTTTACGCTCTGAGCAACAGTATTATGTGTCGCCATTTATCGCCGATACGCTCTACGCAGATGTACCGACCTATATCTATCATGCCGCGATTATGTCGCCAGACGGCACACGTGTCGTTGGCGGCATCGGCATTGTGTTTGACGCCAAGCCTGAATTTGAGGCCATGCTGCTTGGCGGTATCGCCGAAAAAACATCGATTACCGCATTCTATATAGACCGTCATGGGCAGATCATCTCCAGTACCGATCCTAAGCGCGCTGTTGGCAGTTATCTACATATTGATGCCGACCTGCTGAGCTTGGCCAATGGCAGCACGTCTTCGCGCATCGTTATCCATGATGGCCATTATTCTATAATGGGTTGTAGTGTCTCCGCCGGCTATAGAGAATTCAAAACCAGCGATGGTTACAGCGAAGATGTCATTGCGGTGATTTATGACTCCTTTGGTGAGGTGCGGGCTAAATCAAGTAGCGGTCAACATGCAGCCGCCATAATTGCAACTAATCTAACGGAGTCTAATGACCCAGAGTTTGCTATATTTCTGGTTGATAGCGGACTATTTGCACTAGAGGCGGCTTATGTGCTTGAAGCGTTACCGGCATCGTCGATTTCACCGGTATCTATTGGCAGCCGTTCCGACCGGGTCGGGGTACTGGCAATACAAAACGAAACTGAAAATAAAACCTATGCCTGGGTATTTGATTTAGGTTTTTTATTAAGTGGCGTACTGTCGGTGATCGACAGCAACAGCCAGGTGATTGTCATCGAATATGGCACACACAAGATCGGCCTGCTCGTGGACGCACTGCATTCAGTGGCACAGTTTAATACTAGCCAACTCAGCGCTACCCGGCTGGCTACCGATAGCGCTGGCGCCCTCATCAAGCAGATCATCAAAGCCAATGCCGGCAATCTGCTGATTCAGGAAATTAACCTGGGCTATTTACTCAACATGTTGACCAACCCCTATGGCCTGGAAATCAATGGCCGCGAGCGCAAAGGCGCAGTCGGCGATGAATTTGATCAAGCTGACTTAGCACAGAAAGTCGCTTAACACCGCTGCCACGCGCGCCATGATCGAAGATTTGGCAATGCGGTATCTGGCAGCAGCGTTGACTTTATCCGGGCTATGGAGACTTTTTCCGGCCTGAACATAGCGCCGGCTAGCTATAACAGATGTCTTCAGCCTCGACTGCGGGCAGGCCACGCGCAGAGCTCAGCTGATTCTTGATGCTGATAATATGCGCCAGAATCGAGATGGCGATTTCCGGTGGTGTTTTACTATGGATATCAATACCAATCGGGCCATGCAAGCGGCCGATGTCGTCAGCACTTAAATCAAACAGTGCCAGCCGCTCGCGCCGTTTTTTGTTATTTAGTATCGAGCCGAGCGCGCCCACATAAAATGCGGGGGATTTGAGTGCTTCGAGCAGCGCCATATCGTCTAACTTCAAGTCATGCGAAATCGCCACCACTGCAGTACGAGCATCAACGCGCTGACTGAGTACGGCATCATCCGGCATCTCGGTGATCAGTTTGGTGTTAGCCACTGCCCATAAACCGGCAAGCTCAGTGCGCGGGTCACAGACCACTACTTCAAAACTTAAAGCCAGTGCCATCTCGGCGAGGTAGGCTGAAGTTTGGCCGGCACCAATAATAAGCAAGCGCCACACTGGCCCGAATATGGTTTTAAGTTTACGCCCATCAAAACTGAGCTGACTCTGGTTGGATGCGGTTTCTATCCTCACCTCTAAAGTTTCAATATCCAGCGTTCTGACCATCAGTCTATGCTCACGGATATGCTGCAGGCATAGCTTTACCCAGCTAAAATCTACAATGGGTTCCATTAACAACTCGATAGTGCCGCCACAAGGCAGGCCCAGGCGCTCGCCTTCTTCACGCGAGCCGCCGTAGGTGAGCTGTGTAACTTGCGTGGTCGACAGTTCGCCTAATTTTACTTTATCAACAATATCGTCTTCTATGCAGCCGCCAGAAACCGAGCCTACAAACAGGCCTTGCGCGTTAATGAGCAACATAGAACCGACTGGTCTGGAGCTTGAACCATAGGTCCTGATCACAGTGGCCAGCCACAGCGCGTTTTCGTGTTGCCAATCCAGCGCCTTATTTAAAACAGAATAATCAACACTATCCATCGCTAGCCTTTACTATAGTTATCGGGGGCGGTCTCAAGTTCAGGTTGCACAGCAGTGCATAGCAGTGCATAGCAACTTCAGTCTGTTCAGGACAGCAGCGCATGCAGAGTTGAGTTTAGATCTCAAACTGCCACCTTGCTTGCGCAATGCCAGACCTTTTAAAAAAAAGAAATATAAAACGCGGCAATTGTTACACATTTAGCGCTACGCATTGCCCACTTGCATCGACGGCGCGCGTATATTTTTCTGGCATTGCCAGCTTGTAACTGTTTCTTGAATTCCATGACGTTTGTTAAGTCACATCAGGCCGCGCTATTGCCGCTGTCAAATTATAAACAATTGGTACTATTCATCGTATGCATATGCATATGCTTAACCAGCGCTCTGTACGCCAGACCACTTAAGCTGACATAGCAAAGCGCCTAAAATGGCAGCGCTATTAAAATAATGTTGCAGATTAATTGACAAGTCAAATGATAATGATTATCATTTGCTGCATGGTGATCAAGCACATTTTGCATTAAACCGCTTAATCATTAAAGCCATAGTGACTAACCCATATGTGATCGAATCCATGGACATTAAAACAGGTACTACTATGACCCTAGAAATAAAACCTGAACAGGAAGCGTGTGCTGCCAACACCACAATAACGGCAGACACCAATAGCGAAAAATTATTTCATGGCAAGCGTGAGCTAGTGATCGCACACGGCGCTGATCATTACCGCCTGCGCCTAACCAGTCAGGGCAAGTTGATTTTAACCAAATAGCCAACCATGGCCGCCAATCAATTGAACGCTAGATACGACCAAGATAGAGCAGGAGTTAAGCATGCAGCCTAATTTAAAATTAGTAGCAAACACAAACCTAGAGTCTATGCGCTCGGGCCAGAACGCAGCGCCAAAACAGGTGCAGCCTGTGGCGCGTCATTTGTTACTGCATGCGCTGACAGTCATTTCGGCTGATGCAAGCCAGACACCGCTGCGCGCCAAACATAAAAAGCCGGCCTACCTGTTATTAGCAGCTGTAGCCGGAATTCATTTGGCCGGCATCGCCTGGCTGCTCAGCGCTGCCGCGACGGCAACAGCCATACCGACGGCCAAAACCGAGTTAAACATCATCAGTGTGAGCCTGCTCAGTGCGCCAGTGGCAAAGCCTATAGTCGCAGCAGCTGTGCCACCAAAAACAAAAGCAGTCACTAAACCAGTGGTAAAAAACAAAGCAGTTAAATCCGAAATCGCTAAAACCGAGCCAGTCACGACCAAGGAGTTAGTCACGACCAAGGACCCAGTAATAAGCAAAAACATAGTCACGAGCAAAGTTGATGCTAGCGTTGTTGCGGCAAGTGCAGCTAGCACAGATTTAGCACCGGCTGAAGCTGCGCCTACGGTGGCTGCACTCGCTGAAACCGTCATAGAACCGCCAAGTTTCGCCGCGGCTTATTTGCACAATCCGGCACCAGAATATCCGCAACTGTCACGGCGTATGGGCGAACAAGGCCGTGTGCTGCTGCGCGTGCTCGTTTCCAGTAATGGTGTTGCCGATCAAGTACAAATTGCAACTAGCAGCGGCTCGAGTAAGCTCGATGCAGCCGCGCTTAAAGCCGTAGAAAAATGGAATTTTGTACCGGCCAAACGCAGCAACCAGCCAGTGAGTGCTTTTGTGCTGGTGCCGGTGAAGTTTTCGCTCAACAGCTAAGCCGCTGCCGGCAAATATACTATTAACAATAGAACAGGAAGCAAAACATGCAAAATGGATATGAATTTAATAGCTTGGAATTTATTAGCGCCGGCGGCCCGGTTGCTATGGGCGTGGCATTGCTGCTGCTGGCGATGTCTGTTGCCAGCTGGTATTTAATTGTAAGCAAAAATGTGCAAGCCTGGCGCTTACGACGTGAATTCAGTCGCTATACGCAGAATTTCTGGAGTGCGCCCAGTCTGACTATAGCCATGCAGCAAGACAGCGATATCGCACTAGCGCGACTGGCACAACATGCGCTCGCTGCTGCAGAGCATCAGCAGCAGCATAGCAGCACGCTGACGGCGGATGAATTTATCGCGCGCGCGATGAACCGCTGCATTGCAGAAGAAAGTGCAAACATGGAAAGCGGCTTTACCGTGCTGGCTTCAGTGGGCAGCGTGTCACCCTTTGTCGGTTTGTTTGGCACGGTATGGGGCATATATCACGCGCTGGCCAGCATTAGCCAAAGCGGGCAAGCCACCTTAGATAAAGTCGCCGGCCCGGTTGGTGAAGCCTTAATCATGACCGCACTTGGCTTAGCCGTTGCCATCCCGGCGGTACTCGCTTACAACGCACTGCTACGCAGTAATCGTCTGTTCATGCATGCGATTGAAGAATTTGGCTACCAGCTGCACACCCTGCTGATTAGCGGTGCCGTGCTTAATACGCAAGCTAGGTCGATTAAAAATACACTAAAAACTGCCCGACCTGCTCCAGCATCTAGTCCAGAGGTCACAGCATGATAGGTGCAGCCAACGGCAGTAAAATTGGTGCCGGCAGCCATAGCGCGCCAATGGCGGAAATTAACACCACGCCGCTAGTCGATGTGATGCTGGTATTACTGGTGATTTTTATCATCACCGCGCCACTACTCACCCATGCCGTGAAAATAGAATTACCGCAAGCCAGCAGCCAAATTTCACCTGAAAAACCTGATGTGATCACACTGGCGATTGATGATGCCGGCAAGATTTACTGGAACGATGCGGTATTAGCGCCAGATGCACTTAAAACCAAACTGCAACAAATAAGCCAGAAGACGCCGCAGCCGGAGCTGCAGATTCGCGCCGATAAAGCAACGCGCTACCAGATTTTGGCTGAAGTCATGGCCGAAGCACAAAATGCTGGCGTCACTAAACTTGGGTTTATCAGCGCGCCCAAGGCACCATAAAGCCAATAGGCCAATAGGCCACCCGGAAATTAATACTTCATAAGGAATAGCGACATTCACATTTGATTGAGATCGAGCATTATTAACCAGTAGCACCCGCAGCAAGCCACCGCAGTCTATCGCCTTTAGCCAGCCCTAGTATCTAACCTAAAGGAAACCTAAAGTGGCTTATCCGCATAAACTCCAATTAAAACCATTATCCATGGCGCTTGCCATGGTGTTTACCGTCAGCCCGATCAGCCTGCGTGCCGCAGACAGCGTGAGGGTCAATACTGGCCTGACGCAGTTAGTCGCCGACAACAAGTCCATGCAGAAAAAAGTAGAGATTGACGCCACCACCTTAGACACGGTCAATGTCAACAGCAGTCGGCAAGATGACGCTGAGGACGGTTATCAGGCGACTAAAACCCGCGTCGGCAAAATGCTGCAAGACCCGCACAACATTCCGCAAGCGATAACCACAGTGACGCATAGCCTGATGCATGACCAGCAGATAGGTTCGCTGCGCGAGGCCCTGAGTAATGTCGCCGGACTCACATTTAATGCGGCAGAAGGCGGACGCTCCGGCGACAATATGAATCTGCGTGGCTTCTATACGTTTGGTGATATTTATTTAGACGGCATACGCGACAGCGCGCAATACAACCGCGAAACTTTCAACCTCGAACAAATTGATGTGTTGCGCGGATCGGCGGCCATGCTGTTTGGTCGCGGTCAGGCTGGCGGCGTGATTAATCAGGTGTCAAAAATCCCTAAACTCAAAGATGAAAGTCACATTGCTGGCAGCATCGGCAATAATCACTACCAGCAATTTACCGGCGATTTCAACCAGCAGTTATCCGACACCATGGCGGTCAGAGTCAATGTCATGGATCGCAGCGAACAAACCTACCGCAAGAACCCGGCTAATGGCGATAGCCCGGAGCTTAATCGCCACGGCATTGCCTTAAGCTTTGCTGCCGGCCTCGGTACTGACGACGAATTAGTGCTGAGTCATATCTACACACAAACCCGTGACATGACCGATTATGGTGTGTCCTTCGGTGCCAATAAAAAACCCAGCACCACGTTTTCCGACGCGACCTACTGGGGCTCAAAAAAGACCTTTGATGACAGCGACACCAATATCAGCAGCGCTACTTATACGCATAAATTCAGTGCAGATACGCAGTGGCGCACGCAATTGCGCAATGCCAGTTATGAACGCGCCTATTGGGCAAAAAAACCCAGTGCAACATTAGCGCCCACGGCTAACGCCGGCGCTACCGGCGATGTCACGCGCACGCTCAATTATGAAACGGTCACCGTGCAATCAGATTTCAACACCAAACTAAACCTACTTGGCATGCAGCATCAGCTCCTCACCGGCGTCGAGTACCTCAAGGAAAACGCATACCGCCAGGGCTTGCGCAATATTGGCACCACGGCCAACCCGCTGTATGACAGCACTCAGGTCAGTGGCGTCGCCTCCACTTTTAACGCTGACAATTATGCGCTCTATGTACAGGACACGATTGAGTTTATCCCAAAGTGGGATCTGCTCTTAGGTGTGCGCCGCGACCAGATGCAGGCTAACTATATGGCAGCCAGGCCTACCGCGCTTAACTATGCTGAAAATAGCTACCGCAGCGGCTTATCCTGGCGGCAGACCCCAGAAAAACACTACTATCTAAGCTGGAGTGATTCATTTAGCCCTACCGCTGATCTGTATCAGCTAACAGTAGCGCCATTGCCGGCAGAGCGCAGTGAAACCCTGGAACTCGGTGCAAAATGGCTGTTGCTCGATGGTGACTTAGCCTTACGCGCCGCCGTCTATCGCGCCAGCAAAGCCTGGGAACGCAGTACCGATCTAGAGTCTACCGCCTCCGTGCTCACTAAGAAACGCCGTACTGATGGCGTCGAATTTGAGCTGGCCGGACGCATCAGCAGCAAGTGGGAGGTCTTCTCCGGCCTAGCTTTGATGGATGCAACCATATTAGAAGTCGCAGAAAACATCAATGCGCAGACCGGCGCCGTAACGGCTGGTGACAGCCGCTTTGTCGGTCAGCGCGCACGTAATACGCCGGTTGCTACCTTTAACCTGTGGACTAGCTATAAATTAGCTGAAAACTGGAAACTAGGCGCCGGCGTTGAGGCAAAAGCCAGTCGCTATGGTTATGACCCGGCACAGACCACGGCGCAAACCTCAGGCGCGGGCGGCACATTCAGTAACGGTGAATTTAATCCAAATACTCTGCCCGGCTATGCACGTATAGACGCCATGCTCTCCTACGAGCAAAAGCAATGGGCACTGCGCCTTAATGTAAAAAACCTGCTCGACAAAACCTATTATGACGCGCTCTACGAAAGAGGTGGCTTTACGCTGCCGGGCAATCGCCGCGCCGCCATACTCACCACGGAATACAAATTCTAGTGGCATCAAATTTTATTAAATATGCTTAGGATAACAACATGCTATTGCGCGTACCCCAGGTATTAAATACCGAAGAACTCACACAAATGCAGTCACTGCTGGCACAAGCCGCCTGGGTCGATGGCAAAGTTACCGCCGGCACGCAATCGGCGCAGGTCAAGCGCAATATGCAGCTGGCGGAAACTGGCGCTGATGCAGAAGCTGCCAGGCAGCTGGTGTTGACCGCCTTAGGGCGTAGCGCATTGTTTTTTTCGGCCGCATTGCCGAAAAAAATCTACCCGCCGCTATTTAACCAATACAGAGCCGGCATGGATTTTGGCTCACATGTTGATAACGCCGTGCGCACCCATGCTAGTTCTGGCATGCATGTACGTACCGATATTTCGTGCACCCTGTTTATTGCCGACCCGGATAGCTATGATGGCGGCGAATTAGTAGTGGAAGATACCTACGGCCAGCAGATGGTGAAATTGCCTGCGGGCGATATGCTGCTCTACCCGGGCACCAGCCTGCACCATGTCCGCCCGGTCACCCGCGGTGTCAGGTTGGCCAGCTTTTACTGGGTGCAAAGCATGATCCGTGATGACACGCAAAGAACATTGCTGTTTGATATGGATGCAGCCATCGTCACGCTGCGTCAGCAGCTCGGCGACACTGCGCCGGTGATCCGGCTTACCGGCAACTACCACAACCTAGTCCGCATGTGGGCGGACACTTGAGCCTGCGGTTCTTGTCACGAGCAGCATCAATATCCAGCAGATACGCCGCGGCTGACAAAGCCGTCACCGCAGCAAACCGCTTGCTGTTCACTTGTGGTTAGAAACGATTGAGTTGATTTAAAGCGCAATTTTTCTGGGTTAAACTGTAAAAAAAGCCAGACATAGTTGCGTGTGTCTGGCATGAGCACATTGCATAATAGAAACACTTTGGAGAGCGATCAAGCTTCATCATAGGCTGCTGGCGCCGGCCAGACTAGGCAATATATCCCGAAAAATCTCAGGAAAAACTGCCGAATACCATACTGTCAGCGCAAGTCCTATCGGCACAACGCATGGGCTGCATCTTAGCCATAGGATTGTGCATGGTAACCATTGGGATTATTTTTTGGTGGGCGTAGTTTCAGTCAGCAAATAGGCAATGTAATTGCCTTTTTCCTGCAGGCTGCAATCGCTGCCCACCACTTCATTGCAATGCTTGGTAAATTTTATTTCTACATTCTTAATAGAACTGAAGCGTTTTGGGTTAATCGCGGGCGACAGCGGCTTAATCGGCCTGTTAGTCACAATATGCAAACCGGGATCGGCAGGATTGCTGGTATGGCAGGATGCACAGGCAACCGGCTTGCCCGGGTTGTTGCCTTTAAACCGAATCAGTTGCCGATTAAAAAATACCTTGCCTGCGGCTGCAGATAAGCCGCCGTAGCCAGGGTCCACGACTTTGGCCGCAGCAGCATATTTATCCGCCAGCTTTTTCGCGGTAGCAACGTCGGCATAGCTAGTTAAAGCCGTGGCGGCTAACACTAGACATAAAATGTAGCGTATGAGCGGCATGGATATTCTTCCCTTTTATATAAGTCAGCGCGACTTGTAAGTCAGCATAACTTGGCACACACCAATGCCAATAGCTCAATTAACTGTGTAGACATAAGTGATTGGCAGCAATCATTCATTACGCGGCCTATCACTCGAGCGCCTAATATTATCACGCCTAAGTTATTGTCGCCGTGCCTGACCGCATAATGCACCATCCATTTATTCCACTTTTATCAGTTTAAGCTACTGATCGCCATTGTTAAAAAACCGCTTATAACACGTTCTGGTAGCAGCACACATTATGTTCCTCACCCTCGTTAGTAAAAACACCGTCATGACCAAACAAAAAATCTAATTCTGATAGAATTTTGCGCAGCAAACCACAAACAGGCGCTATGTCAGATATACACATTTAAGATAAATTGGTTAATTTATATAAGACACAAAGAGCCAAGCATAGTTATTTGAATTACTTAAGCCCCGTTCAGTTTGAACAACAACAATTAGGACATTGAAAAATGCCTAAATTATTGGGGGGGCCAGCTCGCGATTATGTCGGTATTCAGAAAATTTCTGCTATACCCACTGCCATAAAATAGCTCTGCCTCAATACGCTTTAGTCTCACCGTGCATACTGCATTCATGATTTTACTGAGTGCGTATTCATGATGAGTGAGAGCAGCGTTTTTTTAGCGAAGTGCATAATGAACTAATTCGAACAAGACATGTTGTCGGTTCAAAGTTTTTAATTTTGGAGAACTACTATGTGGACTACACCAGCAGCTACTGAAATGCGTTTTGGCTTTGAAGTTACAATGTACGTAATGAACAAGTAATAAGTCATACCGAATAAACAGCCCAGTCAGAAATGACTGGGCTTTTTTATTGCCTGGTAATTTTTCAGTTTACCCATGGGATTCCTGCTAGCAGCTACAAAAGAAAAAAGACCTACAGCCGCTAAACTGTAAGTCTTTGTTTTAATTGGTCGGGGCGACAAGATTCGAACTTGCGACCCCATGCCCCCCAGGCATGTACGCTACCAGGCTGCGCTACGCCCCGAACCGTTGCCACAATCAAGCAGTGGCAAGGCGCCTATTATAGCGCATAGAGTCGTTGCTATAAAAAGCCGGCACAAATATATGTTGCGCCGGCAATAATGTGTAACAAACTGCTGTGAAATCCTAGGCGCTTTGTGTCGCTGCGCGCAATAACTGCAGAATTGCGTTCAACTCCGCTTTAACCGCAGAAAAATCAAAATCTGCATGGGCACTGGCCGCTGGCGGCGCTGCATTTGCAAGTGCATCGGCTTGGCTACTGTTATGTTGCTGTGCATCGGCTTTAAACTCGGGGCCATCCAAGCGATTACGTGCACCACTGATGGTGAAACCTTCCTCGTACAGCAGTTCGCGAATACGGCGGATCAACAAGACTTCGTGATGTTGATAATAGCGACGGTTACCACGGCGTTTGACCGGCTTGAGCTGGGTAAACTCTTGTTCCCAGTAGCGCAGCACATGCGGCTTGACGCCACAAAGCTCGCTTACCTCACCAATGGTAAAGTAGCGTTTTGCTGGAATAGGTGGTAACTGTAGTTTGGTAATAAGCTCATTCATACTGCGTTTCTCACTTATATTGCTATTGACTCAGATGAAACAAATAACAATCTAATGAACATCACTTAAACTTGAGTCGCTATAAATTAAAGGTAGTTTGCTTCAACTTTAGTCTTCAGTTTCTGACTGGCATGAAACGTAACGACACGACGTGCTGAAATTGGAATCTCTTCGCCGGTTTTGGGGTTACGGCCGGGACGCTCCGATTTGATGCGTAATTCAAAGTTACCAAAGCCTGATAGTTTCACACTATCTCCTGCCTCTAAAGCGATACGCACTTCTTCAAAAAATGCCTCCACCATATCTTTAGCTTCGCGTTTATTTAAACCAACTTGCTCATAGAGTAAATCTGCAAGTTCAGCTTTTGTTAATGTCATACAACGCTCCCATTCCTAGCTTTTAATCGCTTTTTTTTTATAAATCTGGTTTTTTTTGAAACTACTTACTACAAACTAGTAATGACTAGCATAATCAAAACTTGTCATACCGTTTTAGCACTTAATTTCTAAGCATTGCAGCAAAATTTTCTTGTAAAAATTGTAGCAGATTAGCAATGGCTGTATCAGCATCACTATCGGTCAAAGTTTTTTGAGTATCGTGCATAAGTACTGATAATGCAAGGCTTTTCTTGTTTTCAGCGATGCCTTTACCTTGGTATAAATCAAACAATGCCACCTCAATAATAAGTGGTATTTTGGCTTTTTTAATTGCAGTGAGCACACTATCAACGGCAATATTTTCGTCTAACACCACGGCTAAATCTCTGCGCAGTGGCAACTGTTTAGACACCTCGGTGTAAGCCGGCAACTGACGGTTCAATATAGTGTCGGCATCTAATTCAAACAGAAAAGTACTTTTAGTTAAATCGTAATGCTGTTGCCATTTTGGGTGTAGTTTACCCAGCCAGCCGATCACTTTGCCATCCAGTAAAATATGCGCAGATTGTCCCGGATGCAAAGCGGTATGTTCAGCTTTTTCATAACTAATTTTACCTAAATCAGTTTGCGTGCCGATCAAGGCTTGTACATGCGCTTTGACTTCAAAGAAATCAATATCTGAGCCATCCGCAGCCCATTGCTCTGGCTTGGCACTGCCATAAGCCAGCCCGGAAATACGCGTGGTCTCTACATAGTTGCTGTCAATTTGATGGTAAACCGCGCCAATTTCAAACAAAAACGCACGCTCTTGCTTACGCTTGAGGTTGTAGCTTAAGGTATCTAATAAACCACCCCACAACCCGGTGCGCATCACGCTTAAATTACTCGCAATCGGGTTTTTAAGTCTGATCGGCTGCGGATTACCCAATAAATCACGTTCCCAGCTTTCATCAACAAAGCTATAGTTAATCACTTCCTGATAACCGCTGGCCACTAATGTATCACGCAATTTATTAAGCGGACGCTTGCTTTCAGGGGCATCTAGCATATTAAGAGCAGCAACCGGCGCCGTCGCTGGAATATGGTCATAACCATGCAAACGCGCAATTTCTTCAATCAGATCTTCTTCTATGCTTATATCAAAACGATAACTCGGTGGCGTCACCGTAAATACGTCATCAGCTTGCGTAAAGGCAAAGTCAAGCTGCGTTAATAACTTCGCAACACTATCCGCTGTAAAGGCAATGCCCAGCACCGACACCAAGCGCGCTAGTCTTAATTTCACTGGATTACGTACGGGTAGCGTAGCGATCACTTCCGTCACAGCACCGGCTTCACCGCCACAGATCTGCTTGATGAGTAGCGTTGCATACTCAAGTGCATGGCGCGTATTACCAAAATCGACACCACGTTCAAAACGATAGGATGAATCAGTGCTTAAGCCAATTCGGCGCGCTTTACCGGCAATTACCGCCGGTATGAAAAATGCACTTTCTAAAAAGAGCTCCGTCGTTTCATCGCTCACCGCGGTCGATTTTCCGCCCATAATGCCGGCTAATGCAACAGCCCCGGTCGCATCAGCAATCACCAGGTCGTCAGTTTTCAATTGCAGTACTTGCTCGTTCAGCAATATTAGTGACTCGGCTGCTGCGGCAAACCGCACGGTGACATCGCCGCTGAGCTTAGCAGCGTCAAACGAATGCAGCGGCTGCCCCAACTGCAATAAGACGTAGTTGGTAATATCAACCACGGCGCTGATACTGCGCAAACCGCTGCGCTGCAGCCGTTTAACCATCCAGTTAGGTGTTGCCGATTTAGCATTAACGCCACGTAGCAAACGGCCACAGTAACGCGGGCAAGCCACAGGCGCGCTGACCGTAATCGGCTGGGTAGTTTCTATCTCGGCTGCCACGACAACCGCAGCGTCAAAGTTCGTTTTAGCACCGGTAATGGCGGCTACGTCTCGGGCTATACCAGTAATACTCAGGCAATCACTACGATTCGGCGTGAGCTTAAGTGTAAACAGATGATCATCTAGATCCAGATGCTGACGTATATCCTGCCCTATTACGGCGCTCGCATCGAGCTCGAGCAGGCCTTCGGCCTCGGCACTGATGCCAAGCTCTTTGGATGAACACATCATGCCAAAGGATTCGACGCCGCGTACTTTAGCTTGCTTAATGCTAAAGCCGGGCAGCTCTGCGCCGACTAAGGCACAAGGGGCGATTAAACCGGCACGCGCATTAGCAGCACCGCAAACAATCTGTAGCGGCTGATTTTGGCCATCTACTATATGCCCGACGTCGACCACACATATTTGCAGGCGGTCTGCATCCGGATGTTTGCTGGTTGACAATATCTTAGCGACCACAACTTTACTGAAGGCGACAGCTACCGGCTGCATATCTTCGACTTCAAGCCCGGCCATGGTCAACGCATCATTCAAGGCTTGGCTGTCAAGGTCGGTGTTAACTAGGCTACGTAACCAATTTTCTGAAAACTGCATAATGCTTTTATGACCTTAAATTTAGGAATTGAACGGCGCTATTAAGCATAGCGACTATCTAAACTGACTTAGAAAGCGCAAATCGTTATTAAAGAAATGACGTAAATCATTGACACCGTAACGCAACATCGTTAAGCGCTCTACGCCCAGACCAAACGCAAATCCACGATATTTTTCATGATCGACATTCACATGCTTGAACACTTCCGGATGCACCATGCCACAACCGCCAATTTCCAGCCAGCCGCCATTCCAACTCATATCCATCTCAGCAGACGGCTCAGTAAACGGAAAAAATGATGGTCGGAAACGCACGGTTAAATCATCACGTTCAAAGAATTTTTGCAGAAAGTCTTGCACTACACCTTTTAAATTGGCAAAGCTGATATCTTCGTCTACCCATAAGCCTTCAACCTGATGAAACATCGGCGAATGCGTAGCATCGGAATCTACCCGATAGACACGGCCTGGCGCAATAATCTTCAGTGGCGGTGTTTTATTGGTTTTTAAGGCATTTTCCATATAGCGTATTTGTACCGGCGAAGTGTGCGTTCTTAACACATTGGCTGCATCGATATAAAATGTGTCGTGCATGGCACGTGCCGGATGATCTTCTGGAATGTTCAGCGCAGTAAAATTGTAAAAATCCGTTTCAATTTCCGGACCGGTCGCAACTTCAAACCCAATTGAGTGAAATAACTGCTCGATGCGCTGCAAAGTCAGCGTCACCGGATGCAGTCCGCCTGCGGACTGCGCGCGCGCCGGTAAGGTAACGTCTATCGACTCCTGTGCGAGCTGCTTGGCTTGCTCCGCATTTAACAAGGCTTCACGTCGTGCCAGCAATGCAGCTTCTATGGCTTGTTTGACAACATTAATCGCTGCACCAGCGGCTGGTCGCTCGTCGTTGCTGAGTTTGCCCAAACCTTTTAAGGCATCAGTGAGCACACCGGTTTTACCAAGATATTTCGCTTTAGCAACTTCCAAATCATTCATAGTCGCGCTGTTGGCAAAATCTGCTGTAGCGGCTGGGATTAAATGCGTTAATTCGGCCATGTAATTTTTTCTTTAAACTTTTTAGTTGTAATTTAGTGCAGATTTAATTTAGCACAACAGTGAAATAGCACTGAATTTTATAATGCATTGATTTTACTATAAAAAAAAGAGGCCTAAGCCTCTTTTTTTTATTTATTACAGTGACTTAAGCGGATAAAGCTGTTTTAGACAATTCAACAAATTGTGCAAATGCTGCTTTATCAAATACGGCTAAATCAGCCAGTACTTTACGATCGACTTCAATCGCTGCTTTTTTCAAACCATGCATGAAGCGGCTATAAGTCAAACCACACTCACGTGCACCGGCATTGATACGCGCAATCCACAATGTACGGAATTGACGTTTCTTTTGACGGCGATCACGGTAAGCATATTGACCAGCCTTCATTACCGCTTGCTTAGCAACGCGGTAAACGTTTTTACGACGACCGCGATAACCCTTAGCGGCTTTTAATACTTTTTTGTGTCTAGCGCGAGCAATGACACCACGTTTTACTCTAGGCATATCGGTCTCCTTATCGTGTTGGCATCATAGCGCGAACGCGCTTGACATCAGTTGGTGAGATGATCGCCGTGCCGCGTAATTTACGCTTTTGCTTGGTGGTCTTTTTAGTGAGGATATGGCGTAAATGTGAATGTGTACGTTTCACTTTACCATTACCCAAGAATTTGAAGCGCTTTTTAGCACCACTCTTGGTTTTCATTTTTGGCATTTTGTTCTCCTTGAACTTAAGTTATGAGTGCTTAGGCATGCCGTTAAGCCGTATCACTCGGAATTTTCACTACTGTTACCACCACTGCTTTACTACATTCGCTAACTTGATGCTGCTACTTGGCATCAGTTAATTAATTCTTTTTGGGTGGTCCTAAAACCATCACCATTTGGCGACCTTCCATTTTCGGAAACTGCTCAACCACCGCATATTCCTTCAAATCGGCCTCAACCCGGCGCAACAAAGCCAAGCCGAATTCCTGATGCGTAATCTCACGGCCTCTGAAGCGCAAAGTGATTTTCGCTTTATCGCCATCTTGAATGAAGCGAATAATATTACGCACTTTAATCGCGTAATCGCCATCATCCGTACCTGGACGAAACTTAATTTCTTTCACCACGACTTGTTTTTGCTTCAGCTTAACTTCGTGCTGTTTCTTGCTTTCGGCATATTTAAACTTGCCGTAATCCAATAGCCGGCAAACTGGCGGTACAGCGTTAGGCGCAATTTCCACAAGATCAATATCTGCTTCTTCTGCTTTTGCAAATGCCTCCGTTAGCGACATAATCCCTAACGGTTCACCGTCTACACCTACCAAACGAACTTGCGACCCAGTAATGTCGCCGTTAATTCGCGTTTCTTTGTCTTGTGCTATATCAAATTCTCCAAATAGTTAAGCCGTGCACCTCGTTTGCTCAGACGCTGGATACGTTTAAGCTTTCGCTTCAACTTCTGCTTTTAAGCGTTCTATTAACGCGCTTATCGGCATTGATCCTAGGTCTTCACCTGTTCGGGTACGCACGGCTACATGTCCTGCCTGCATTTCACGCTCACCTGCAACTAACAGATAAGGCATCTTCTGCATGCTATGTTCACGTATTTTATAGGTAATCTTCTCATTTCTCAAGTCAAATTCACATCGAATGCCAGATTTCTTCAGCATTTCAACCACTTGGCGCACATAATCGGCCTGACTATCAGAAATATTCAGCACCATCACTTGCACCGGCGCCAGCCACAACGGCATCGCGCCGGCGTAATGCTCAATCAATATGCCGATAAAGCGCTCCATTGAACCCACAATTGCGCGGTGCAACATAATCGGGCGCTTACGGCTGTTGTCTTCCGCCACATACTCAGCGCCTAAACGTTCTGGCAGGTTGGGATCTAACTGGATAGTGCCGCATTGCCATAGACGACCCAAGCTATCTTTAAGCGTAAATTCAATTTTAGGGCCGTAGAACGCGCCCTCGCCCGGTTGATATTCAAACTCGAGGTTATTTAATTTAAGCGCATTAGCGAGTGCAGTCTCGGCTTTATCCCAGTCTTCATCTGTACCAATGCGCTTTTCAGGACGAGTCGATAATTTAACCAGTACGTCATTAAAACCAAAATCGCCATAGGCTTTGTAAAGCATTTTAATAAAATCGGCGACTTCTGCTTCAACCTGCTCTTCGGTACAAAAGATGTGCGCATCATCCTGAGTAAAACCGCGCACGCGCATCAAGCCATGCAGTGAACCCGATGGTTCATTACGGTGACATGAACCAAACTCAGCTAAACGCAGTGGTAAATCGCGATAGCTATGTAAGCTACTATTAAATATTTGCACATGACCCGGGCAGTTCATCGGTTTCACCGCGTAATCACGGCTTTCTGACGAAGTTACAAACATGCCTTCGCGATAATTTTGCCAGTGTCCCGATTTCTCCCACAAGGTTTTATCCATGATGGTCGGTGTGCGCACTTCTTGATAATTGTAATCTTTAAACATCTGGCGCATGTACTGCTCAACTTCTTGCCAGAGACTCCAGCCACGCGGATGCCAGAACACCATGCCCGGTGCATCATCTTGCATGTGGAAATAATCGAGCTGCTTGCCAAGCTTACGATGATCGCGCTTTTCTGCTTCTTCTAGCTGAAACAAATAGGCTTCGAGCTCATCTTTATTGCGCCAGGCAGTGCCGTAAACGCGCTGTAGCATCTCATTGTTGCTATCACCACGCCAGTAGGCGCCAGCGAGCTTCATCAACTTGAACGCTTTTAATTTACCGGTATTGGGCACGTGCGGGCCGCGGCACAGATCAGTGAAGCTGCCTTCGGTGTAGAGTGAAACATCTTCACCGGCAGGAATACTGCCGATAATTTCAGCTTTGTAGTGCTCACCGATAGACTTGAAATAAGTCACAGCTGCGTCGCGCGGCAAGACCTTACGCGTGACCAACTCATCCTTCTTGGCAAGCTCGGTCATTTTCTTTTCTATAGCGATAAGATCTTCAGGCGTAAAAGCGCGCTTGTACGAAAAATCGTAGAAGAAACCATTGTCAATAACCGGGCCAATAGTCACTTGCGCATCAGGAAATAATTCCTTGACGGCGTAAGCCAGTAAATGTGCGGTTGAATGCCGAATAACCTCCAGGCCTTCAGGATTTTTATCGGTAATGATTGCCAGCTCAGCATCGGCGGTGATCAGATACGACGTGTCGACAAGCACACCGTTGACTTTGCCGGCAAGCGCGGCTTTGGCTAGACCCGCGCCGATGTTCATGGCCACCTCGGCCACGGTTACGGCTGTGTCAAAGCTGCGTTCAGAGCCGTCAGGCAAGCGAATTACTGGCATGTAGTTTCCATATTAAATAATAAAAGCCGTTACATAAATAACGGCTTTAGCTTTAATCTTCGGTGGGGTTCAGACTATTCAATTAAGCCACTAGATAAAAGTGGTAGGCAGTACCAGATTCGAACTGGTGACCTCTTGGATGTCGACCAAGCGCTCTAACCAACTGAGCTAACCGCCTATACTGACAAAGCAACGTAATACGTTGCTTGAACGTTTGCTTAATTTCAAACAGAGCAGGATTTTAGCTGATTGTGGCCGTTGGCGCAAACTGCAAACGCTATAATGCATGCATGTTAGCAAAATATTCCGCAGAAACTTTACAGCAGCAATTATCGATGATCACCGAATATGGGTTTTGTGTGATCGATAACTTCATTCCGCCATCTGCAGTTAACGCTTTGGTTAACGAAGTTCTTGATTTGAGTCTTGCCTCAAAAATGCATGACGCGACTACGGGTAGAACGCAGATGTCTGTTAAGCCAATGACTGGTAAGCCAATGACTGTTAAGCCAATGACTGGTAATAACGGCACTGTCCATAATCAGTTTCGCGGTGACTCCATTTATTGGCTGGAACAATCGGCGGCAACGCCAGCCCAACAGCAATATTTCTCACAGATGGAAGCCTTGCGTACGGGTTTGAATCAGCAGTTGTATCTGGGCTTATATGCTCTGGAGAGCCACTTGGCACTCTATCCTAAAGGTACAGGCTATAAGAAACATCTGGATCGATTTTCTACTAAGCCTAGCCTGCAGCCGCAACGCCAGATCAGCTGCATTTTATATTTAAATCAGGACTGGCAGGAAGAAGATGGCGGCAAGCTGCGGCTATACCTGAATGCTGACACTATGGAACCGCTAGCAACTACGCATCTCGATATCAGTCCGATTGGCGGCAGGTTAGTCACGTTTCTATCGGATAGCTTTTACCACGAGGTTCTGCCGACAAATAAACAGCGACTAAGTCTTACCGGCTGGTTCTTATCGCGCTAGCTTTGCTCGGGCAACGATGCTGCGGCAATTTCATCTAGTAGCGCCTGGTAGCCTGATTGATAGTTAGGGTATTGCAGCTTAAAGCCAGTGGCGAGCATGGCCGTGTTGCTTAACCGCTTGCCGCCTGTGGCCGCTTTATGTTTAGGCACGTAATTTGAGCCGTGCATTTTTTCTGCTATCCAGTTCAGCACTTCGTACTGACTGACTGGACTCGAGTCGGTGACGATATAGCACGGTAAAACTGTTTTAGCGGCGACTACTTGTTGCACTAAAAACACAATGAATGCAGCGGCATCATCACGATGAATACGGTTGCTCCAGCTATTTTGCAACGGCCAGTCTTTATCTGATTTGGCGAGGATAATCATACGCAATCGCCCCGGACCATAAATGCCGGACAACCTGCATACCGTTGCGTTAAAAGGCAGGTGCTGCAGCAAAGCTTCAGCTTGCAGCAAGCGCTCGCCGCCAAAGTCGGTGGCAACGGCAGTGACATTGTCATCCAATAATTCTGTAGTCACCTGACCATAAACACGCGTACTTGACACAAAAAATACATGCTGCAACCGCGGGTTTTTGGCTTGGGTTGCCAGCACATTGCGTAGTCCGCTGACATAGTGCGCCTGATAAGCTTCATCGGTCTGCGCACCCGCGGCTATACAGTAAATGATGATGTCTGGATGCAGTGTGCTGAGGGCGTGTAGTGAGTCCGGCGCCGTTACATCAGCCTGTATGCGTGCAATACCTGCCGGCAGCGGCTTAGCGCTGATACGCAGGCCAATCAGTTCATGCTGCGCTTGCTGCAAACGCAGCGCGATGGCGGCACCTAAATCACCGCAGCCCACAATTAGAATTTTAGCCATGATCTTTACCAAGTTCCGCCTGCAGATATTTTTCGGTTCGCAGCAAAGCAATAATGGTTTTACCATCAGTAATTTCACCGCGCGCTATCAGGTTTAAGCTCTCAGCAAAATCCAGTTCAAATACCTGCAACGCCTCGTCAGCGTCAAGCTGATGCTTGCCCGCCGTCAGCTTACGCGCCAGATACATATGGATGACTTCATTAGAATAGCCGATGCAAGGGTGCTGCCGGCCGAGATAAACCCAATCAGTCGCGCTATAGCCGGTTTCTTCGCGAAGTTCGCGCGGACCCGTGCTTGCATAGTCCTCATTGTTATCGATCTTACCCGCGGGTAACTCGATAAATACCTGATTTAAAGGATAGCGGAACTGGCGTACGAGCAGCACATTGCCGTTAGCCAGCAGTGGGATAATGACGACTGCACCCGGATGGGTGACGTACTCGCGCTGACTGAGATGACCATTAGGCAGGCGCACTTCATCGCAGTGCAGCGTCAGTAGCTTGCCGGTGGCTAGCGTCTGCGTACTTACAAAGTGCTCGTCAAGGTCAGGGTATTGCATCTGGTTGCAGTAATTTAGGCTATGGAAAATGGCCGAAGCGGCATCACCTTCGCTAGGCTTTTATTTCCACAGCATTTTATAAACAAAACCCGGGAATGTAAATACCAGAAACAGGCAGCCGGTGACTGCATAAAACTCCCAGTCCTGCGCTGAAATTTGGCCAAAAGTAGTCTTTTCGGCATAGATGGCGATAGCACCCACTAAAAAATAGAGCACCACTAATTCCAGTAAACACCAGCCTATATTTTTATTGGCTTTGACGATACCCTTAGCTTTAATCGGCAGCACATAAAAAAACTTGTTTGAAAACCAAGGCAGATTCGCTGCAAAAAATATAAGGCCAACCAGTATCCAGTTTGTCATTAGCTTAGGCTTTTTGTAATTGCATACGCACACAGTTCCATCAGGCTTTGCGGCATGAGTCCTATCACCAGCAGGGCTAAAGCATTAACGCCCAGAATGACGCGCATATCCATCGGCGCATTAATCGGCGTGTGATCCACCGGCTCATCAAAGTACATAAGCTTGATTACGCGCAGATAGTAGAACGCGCCGATAACGGCCATAAGCACGGCAAACACCACTAACCATAAATAGCCGGCTTGCAAGGCCGCTTGCAATACGGTGAATTTGGCATAAAAACCCAGGGTTGGCGGTACGCCCGCCATGCTGAACATGACGATCAGCATTAAAAAGGCTACCCACGGATTACGCTGATTAAGGCCCTTCAGGTCCTCCATATTTTCGGCTTCAAAACCTTTGCGTGATAGCAATAGAATAATACCGAATCCCGCCAGGGTCATAAGCACATAGCTGACAATGTAAAACATAGACGATATAAAACCATTCATGCTCGCACTCATCAAGCCGAATAGCATAAAACCAATATGCGAGATCGTTGAATAAGCCAGCATGCGCTTCAAATTGGTTTGTGCAATCGCGGTAATATTGCCGACAATAATTGACAGCACCGCCATGATCATCAGCATTTGCTGCCAATCGACGAACAAGCTAGGTAGACCCTGTACCAGCATACGGATCACAAACGCAAAAGCCGCCAGCTTAGGTACCGAGCTGATCAGCATCGTGATTGCCGTTGGTGAGCCTTCATAGACATCCGGCACCCACATCTGAAACGGCACCGCGCCCAGCTTAAAGGCAAGACCGGCAACAATAAATACCAAGCCCAGAATCAGTACTGCATGGATTTTCGGATCTGCCATTAAAGCAATGTTGATATCAGCAATATTCAGGCTGCCGGACATGCCATAGATCATGCTCATGCCGTAGAGCAGCATGCCTGAAGCTAATGCGCCGAGAACAAAGTACTTCATTGCGGCTTCGGTGGCGCGGACATTGTCGCGATCCAACGCAACCAAGGCATACAAGCTTAATGACAGCAGCTCTAAACCAACATAGAGCGTGAGCATATTCTGCCCGGATACCATGATCATCATGCCGACGACAGAAAACAGCACCAGCGCATAAAACTCGCCGCGGAACATATCGCGTTGCTGTAGATATTGCCGGCTATAGACAAAGATCAGTGATGTACCTAAATAGATCATCAATTTAAGCACATCAGCTAAAGTATCATCGACAAAAGTGCCGGTAAACGCATAGCCTACGGTCGGTGAGTGCGTGGTGAAGGTTAAATAGGCCGCCATTAGCAGTGAAACCTGCGCCAAACCATAGATGGCGATGCGGTTTGATTTTTTTAGCATAAGATCAGCCAACATAATCACCATCGCCATGGAGACGATAACGATTTCTGGTAGTGCACTGATGAGGTCGTAACGTATATTTTCCATGGCTTATAGACCTGCTGGCAGCTTGCTTTGTGCTAAATGTGATAAGAGCTGAGTGACGCTGGCATTGGTCATATCAGTGAGTGGTTGCGGGTAAACGCCCATGGCTAGCACTAAGATTGCTAGTGTTGCCAAAATTAAGAATTCGCGTTTGCCGATGTCTTTTAATGCAGCGACTTTGTCATTGGCGACTTCACCATAAAACACACGCTTTACCATCCATAAAGTATATGCAGCACCAAAAATAAGTGTCAGCGACGCTAAGAATGCGTACCAGAAGTTAGCTTGTATCGCGCCAAGAATCACCATAAATTCACCCACAAAACCAGAGGTGCCGGGCAAACCACTGTTGGCCATCGCAAAGAACACAGCAAAAGCAGCAAATACCGGCATGGTATTAGCAACTCCGCCATATGACTCAATCTGGCGACTGTGCATGCGGTCATAGAGTACCCCAACACACAGAAACATGGCGGCAGAGATAAAGCCGTGCGATATCATTTGCACCACTGCACCTTCGAGACCTAAATGATTAAACAGGAAGAAGCCTAAGGTCACAAAACCCATGTGCGATATGGATGAATAGGCAATTAGCTTTTTCATGTCTTTTTGTGCTAAAGCTACCAAAGCAATATAGACAATAGCGATCAATGACAAGGTAATCATGAAGCCGGACAAGTATTTAGCAGCATCCGGCGCGATTGGCATGGCAAAACGTAGAAAACTGTAACCGCCTAATTTCAGTGCAATTGCCGCCAGCACTACTGAGCCACCGGTAGGCGCCTCGACGTGAGCATCTGGCAGCCAGGTATGCACTGGCCACATTGGAATTTTTACCGCAAAAGCTGCAAAGAAAGCCAGGAAAATTAGGATTTGTGCGTTGAGCGGCATTGGCAAGCGGTAGTAATCGATAATTTCAAAACTGCCGGTTTGCAGAAACAGGTAGATAAACGCAACTAGCATCAGCAGCGAACCTAACAAGGTATATAAAAAGAACTTGATCGTCGCGTAAACGCGGTTTGGGCCGCCCCAAATACCAATAGCCAGGAACAACGGAATCAGCATCGCCTCCCAAAACACGTAATACAAAATCGCATCGAGCGCACTGAATACACCTATCATTAGGCCACTCATGATCAGAAAACACGCCATATACTGCGCGACACGTTTTTCAATGACTTCCCAGGCAGCGATTACCACGATCAAGGTGGTAAAGCTGGTCAGCAAGATCAGCGGGATTGAAATGCCATCAGCACCGAGATGGTAGTTAATATTAAATGACGGTATCCAGCTAAAACCTTCCTGGAACTGAAAGCCGCCAAAGCTGAAATCGAATAAGCTATAAAGCGGTATCGTCACCACAAAGCTCAGTAAACTGCCGAATAGCGCTAACCAGCGCGTCATGTCTGGTTTGGTGTCATCCGCGGTAAACAGCACGGCAACACCGGCAAACACTGGCGTCCAGATGGCGAAACTAAGAATATGTTGGGTAAAGTAGGCAAGCATCGATTTTTATACTTTAGTGAAAAATGTGAGCATCAGAAATACGCCAATAATCATGGCAAATGCATAATGATAAATAAGACCGGTTTGTAATTTGCGCACGACAGCGGACAATTTGAGCACAAGTCGTGCCAAGCCATTGACAATGCCATCATCAATAATTTTAACATCGCCGATCAGCCACAGTTTTTCGCCTAGATAACGTGATCCTGCGGCAAAAAAGCGCTCATTGAACTGGTCAAAGCCATATTTATTTTCGAGCACGCGATGAATGATTGAACATTTCGCCTGAATTTTAGCTGGAATATCCGGCCGTTTAATATACAAAAACCAAGCCGAAACCACACCAGAGGCTGCCAGTATAAACGGTAACGAGGTAAAACCATGGATGGCCATGCCTAGTGCCGAGTGATAAATACTATGCCAGTGATGGGTCAGTTCATGCATAGCCGGATGCGCTGCTGAATCAACAAAAATCACGCCTTTGAAAAAATCGCCGTAGAGCATCGGTTCGATCGCAAAAAAACCAATCAGTAATGAAGGGATGGCAAGCACTACCAATGGCAGTTTAATCACCCAGTTTGGTTCATGTGGATCGTCCGTTGGGCTTAAGCCATGGTGGTGCGCAGCATGATCATCAGTATGGTGCGCATCATGCACCGGCGTACGCCATTTTTCAGCACCATGAAACACTAAAAAGTAGAGACGGAAACTATAAAAAGCAGTAACGAATACACTGACTAATACCGCAAAATAGGCAAAACCACTGCCAGTGATCGTTGATGCTTTTGCTGCCTCGATGATGCTATCTTTCGAGTAAAAACCGGCAAAGAATGGTGTGCCGATCAACGCTAATGAACCTATCAACGACGTAATCCACGTCACCGGCATGTATTTTTTCAGATTACCCATACGACGTATATCCTGATCATGGTGCATGCCCATAATCACTGCACCTGCCGCTAAGAATAGTAGAGCTTTGAAAAAGGCATGCGTCATCAAGTGGAAAATAGCAACTGAATAAGCTGAAGCACCGAGCGCCACGGTCATATAGCCCAACTGTGACAAGGTAGAATATGCAACGACACGTTTAATATCGTTTTGAATAACACCGAGAAAACCCATAAACAAGGCGGTAATACTGCCGATGATGATCACAAATGATAATGCAGTAGATGATAATTCAAATAATGGTGACATACGTGCCACCATGAAGATACCCGCTGTCACCATCGTTGCCGCATGAATCAAGGCTGATATCGGTGTCGGGCCTTCCATAGAATCTGGCAACCAGACGTGTAATGGCACTTGCGCTGACTTACCCATCGCACCGATAAATAACAAGATACAAGTCACGGTCATTAGTGACCACGAGTAATTACCAATCAATGTAATTTTCGCGTCGGCCATTTGCGGCGCAACTGAAAACACCGCGGCGTAATCGAGGCTACCGAAATGAAATAACACTAGACCGATGCCGAGCAAAAATCCAAAGTCACCGACTCGGTTAACGAGAAAAGCCTTCAGGTTTGCATAAATCGCTGTTGGCCGCGTGTACCAAAAACCAATCAATAAATATGAAACCAGACCCACAGCTTCCCAGCCAAAGAACAGCTGCATGAAGTTATTGCTCATCACCAGCATGAGCATGGCGAAGGTAAATAATGAAATATAACTGAAGAAGCGCGCATAGCCCGGGTCTTCTTTCATATAGCCTATAGTGTAAATATGCACCATCAGCGACACAAATGTCACTACCACCATCATCATCGCACTGAGTTTGTCGATTAAGAAACCAACTTCCAAGGTGATATTTCCGCTTTTGAGCCAGGTATAAACCGTGTCATTAAATACCCGGCCAGACATGGCATCGTTAAGCACATAGACTGATAACGCAAACGCAGCACCAACCCCTAATATGGTTAGTATATGCGCACTGGCGCGCGGTAGTTTTTTTGAAAACAAACCAACTACGATCGCGGCATGCAGAGGTAGCAAAGGAATTGCCAAGTAAATTTGTTGCATGGTCATGCTCGGCTTACCCTTTTAAGCGATTTAAATCGTCGACATTGATCGTGCGTATGTTTCTGAACAACACTACCAAGATAGCGAGACCGATCGCAGCTTCGGCGGCGGCGACGGTGAGTATAAAAAACACGAATACTTGCCCGGCAATATCATGTAAATAATAGGAGAAAGCCACGAAGTTTAGATTCACGGCGAGCAGCATGAGCTCAATCGCCATCAATAAAATAATCACATTTTTACGATTTAGAAAGATACCAATAACGCTGATCGCAAACAGCAGCGCACCTAAAATCAGGTAATGCGAAAGACCGACCATTATTTACTCTCCCGCGGGGTTTGTACCGTGTCTGCACTATCTGCACTGGGCTCCGGCTCTGCAACCACCGCCGCCATTTTAACAATACGAATACGATCGGCTTTTTTCACCAGTACTTGCTGCGCCGGATCCATCGATTTGCTTTCTTTACGGTCACGCAAGGTCAACGTAATGGCAGCGACAATCGCCACCAGTAATACCACTGAGGCCAGCTCAAATGGCAACAAATAATCAGTATAGAGTACACGGCCTAAAGCGGCGGTATTGCTGTAATTATCCGGATATGACGGTGGCAAGTTAACCTGATCAACGCCAAAATTACGTACACCGACGATCATGACCATTTCTACTGCCATCAGGCCGCCAACCGGTAAAGCCACCGGCAGTGCGCTCCAGAAGCCTTCGCGTAGTTTATCGAGATTGATGTCGAGCATCATCACCACAAAAAGAAACAGCACCATCACCGCACCGACATAAACCAGCACCAGCACGATCGCTAAAAATTCAGCCTGTAACAGCAGCCAGATACCAGCCGCGGTAAAAAAAGCAAGCACAAGGTTGAGTGCAGCTAGTACCGGGTTGCGGGTGGTAATGACACGCAGCGCGGCAAACAGCAAAATCGCTGCTAGCGTGTAAAACACAATGTCTTGAAATCGTAAACCAAAATATGTCATCAGTTTGTTTGCCTATCTAAATGCTTTATCAATTGCGCGATCTGCGGCAATTTGTTTTTCATGCTTATCACCTACCGCCAATAACATGTCCTTGGTGTAGAGCAAATCACCGCGCTGTTCGCCGTGATAATCAAAAATACGTGTTTCCACAATAGAATCCACTGGGCAGGATTCCTCACACATGCCGCAGAAAATACATTTAGTAAGATCAATATCATAGCGTGTGGTGCGGCGCGTATTATCCTCACGCTGCTCAGACTCGATCGTAATCGCCATCGCCGGGCACACTGCCTCACACAGTTTGCAGGCAATACAGCGTTCCTCACCATTCGGGTAACGTCGTAAAGCATGCAAACCTCTGAATCGCGGTGATTGCGGTGTACTTTCTTCAGGATACTGTACGGTAATTTTGGGCGCAAAAAAGTAACGCCCGGTTAGCGCCATCCCTTTTAATAGCTCAACCAGCATTAAGCTCGCTAGCGTAGATTTAATTTTTGCAATCATAAATAGTAGATTCAGTATTGATTCATGTAATGAAATTTAGTGAAACAGGTAAGCCCATGGTGTTTGCATCATGCCGCCGACAAACACTATCCAGACGATGGTAATCGGGATAAAAACTTTCCAGCCTAAGCGCATAATCTGGTCATAGCGGTAGCGCGGGAATGTTGCGCGGAACCATAAGAACAGGAAGATCAGGAAGCCGACTTTCGCTAGCAACCATAGAAAACTGTCTGGTATAAACGGCACCGGTGATAGCCAGCCGCCAAGGAACATGAGCGCAGCCAATGTTGCTACCAGCCACATATTGGCATATTCAGCGAGGAAAAATACTGCAAACGACATACCTGAATATTCGACGTGGAAACCGGCGACGATTTCCGACTCGCCCTCAGCGACGTCAAACGGTGCGCGATTCGTTTCAGCCACAGCACTGATAAAATAAACAACAAATAACGGAAATAGTGGCAGGAAATACCAGTGCCAGAAGCCGCCAGATTGACCGAGTACAATTTTGCCTAAATTCAGCGAATTAGCGCACATGAGCACACCCACTAAGGCAAAGCCCATGGCGATTTCATACGACACAATTTGCGCGGCCGAGCGCATGGCGCCAAGAAAGGCATATTTAGAATTAGACGCCCAACCGGCGATGATCACACCATAGACGCCGACCGAGGTCATGGCCAATATGTAAAGCAGGCCGGCATCAACGTCGGCTAACACCAGATTGAGATCAAACGGAATCACTGCCCATGCTGCAAACGCCGGCGCAATTACCAGAACCGGGCCGAGCAGGAATAAACCCTTGTTTGACGCGGTCGGAATAATAATTTCTTTAAACAAAAGCTTCAGCGCATCGGCTATCGGTTGCAATAAACCAAAGTAACCCACGCGGTTCGGGCCGATACGCACCTGCATATAGCCGATCACCTTACGTTCAAAGTAGGTCAGATAGGCCACTGCAACCATCAATGGCACTACAATCGCCACAATTTTAAGCAGCGTCCACACTGTTAACTCAAACGGCGCCCAATAGACACCCAACAAACTAGCTAACCATTCCATCAGGCGCGCGCTTTCATGATTTCGGTTTCAAAGTCGATCAACTGTTGAGCTGATAATTTTTCAACAGCAATATCGCCCATCATGTCCCCCAAGCCTATCGTATCCGGATGCGCCGCCGTAACACGCACGCAACCCATCGCGACATGCGTATCCAGACGAACGATCAGGATCGCACTGCCTTTATCTTGCGTGGCCATCACAGCATCACCTTCAGCCAGGTTTAATTCGTCCATTTGCTTGGCACACATGCGTGCCATCGGCTTGGTATTGTATTTGGTTTTTTGCAGCGGCACCGAGCGCCGCACAATCGGATCAGCCTCGTATTGTGGCACTTCACCGATACGACGCAAGCCGGTAGATGTAATATTTACTTCAATATCAACCAGATTTTTAAGATTGTTATTCAAGCTGCGCCAAACCACATCGGATGGCTTTTCATTGTTGAAGATCTTGTTCTTAACCTGCTCACTGCTTTCAAATTCAAATCCGGCCAAACCCAAAGTATTGGCAAGCACACGTAATACTTTCCAGGCTGGTCTGCATTCACCGAGTGGTTTCGTCACCGCCTGGAAGCTCTGCACACGGCCTTCCATGCTCATGAACGTGCCTGAGGTTTCAGTAAACGGCGCAATCGGCAGCAGCACATCCGCATGTTCTAAAGCCTCAGACTTAAATGCGGTTAACGCGACTACACATTCCGCCTGCATCATCGCCGCTTTGGCTAAAGCCGCATGCTGGCAATCTAGCTCTGGTTCGATATTGACCAGCAAATAAGCCTTGCGCGGCACTTCAAGCATGGCACGCGCATGCATGCCCATACTGCTTGGCATTACACCGACGAGGTGCATGCCAGTGCTATTTGCCGCCGCCGGTAAAATACCGCCTTTAGCGCCAGAGATGCCGGCAATTGCCTCAATCAAACTGTACATTTCAGTAAATCTAGGCGTACTTAAACCCATATTGCCGATAAAAATGCCGATTTTTGGCGAGATTAAATCAACATTTTCACCATGGCCGGCCAAGCTGTTGGCTATCGCCGTGGTATTCGGTCTAACATTAATCTCTTCGAGCAACTTGCTAAATGACGGTGGCAGACACAGTGACAAGCGGCTTAGCCCAGACATGGCTTTGAGTATCTGCGCGAGTACATTGACCATATCATTAGGGCGCACAATGATTTTATGGGCAATATCCATCAGCGGATCATTATCCAGTGGGCTTAGCACTGACAGCTCGGCACCATTAGCAACGGCTTTACGGAAACGTTGCGCCAGTAAAGGATGTTCATTGCGCAAATTCGAACCGATGAGCAGAATACGATCCAGATCTTCAATTTCGCTGATATTGCAGCCCATCCACGGCGTACCCAGACGTTTGCCATCTAATCTAAAATCAGTCTGGCGCAGGCGATAATCGATATTGCCGCAGCCCAAGCCATCGGCCAGTTTCTTGGCAAGATAGCCCTCTTCCATCGTGCTATTGGGGGACACCAATACGCCAAGCGCATCACTACCATGCTGATTGGTAATGTCTTTAATCTGGCCGGCGGCAAATTCGAGCGCGGTTTTCCAGTCAGTTTCCACCCAGTTGCCGTTATGTTTAATCATCGGCACTTTGAGCCGGTCTGGACTGTTTAAGCCTTCATAAGAGAAGCGGTCACGATCAGACAACCAACATTCGTTAATGCTTTCTTTATCACGCGGCAATACGCGCATGACTTTATTATCTTTAACATGTACTTCTATATGCGAACCCAGACCATCATGCGGCGCAATACTCGGCCGGCGCGTGAGTTCCCAGCTACGTGCAGAGTAGCGATAGGGTTTGCTGGTGAGTGCGCCTACCGGACATAAATCAATGATATTACCGGACAGTTCGGAATTAACGCTTTTATCAACATAGGCGGTGATTTCCGCATGCTCGCCACGGCCGACCATACCTAGTTCCATGATGCCGCCAACTTCTTGCAGGAAACGTACACAACGCGTGCACTGAATGCAGCGCGTCATATCGGTGCTGATTAAAGGACCAATATTCTTGTTGAATACGACACGTTTTTCTTCGGTATAGCGTGAACCGTTGGTGCCATAAGCCACCGCAATATCCTGCAAATCACATTCGCCACCCTGATCACAGATCGGGCAATCGAGTGGATGGTTAATTAACAAGAATTCCATCACACTTTTTTGCGCTTCAATCGCCGCTTTCGAGCGCGTGAAAATCTTCATACCATCGGCTACCGGTGTCGCACAAGCCGGTAACGGCTTATTGAATTTTTCCACCTGCACCAGACACATGCGGCAGTTGGCAGCTACTGATAATTTTGGATGATAGCAAAAACGCGGTATGGCAATACCAACCTTGTCCGCAGCATCAATGATGCTGGTTCCGTTTTCCACTTCAAGCGGCTTACCGTCTATTTCAATATGTAACATTACTGAGGTTCCACCATGCTCTTACCATGCTGAATATAGTATTCAAACTCTGGTCTAAAATGTTTTATAAAACTCAATACCGGCGTCGCTGCAGCTTCGCCCAGTGCGCAAATCGTCCGTCCGGCGATGTTGTTGCTGACATCGGTCAGCAAATCGAGATCTTCCATCTTGCCCTGACCATTGATGATGCGCGTAATAATGCGATACACCCAGCCCGTACCCTCACGGCACGGCGTGCATTGGCCGCAGCTTTCTTCATAGAAGAAGTAAGACAAGCGATGCAGCGCCTTAACCATGCACGTAGTTTCATCCATCACAATCATGGAACCAGCACCTAAACTGGAGCGGGCTTTGCTCAAACCATCGTAATCCATGGTCGCTGTTAAAATCGCACTTGCCGGCATCACCGGTGTCGATGGGCCGCCAGGAATAACCGCTTTTAACTTGCGACCCTTCCAGACTCCGCCCGCCATTTCCAGCAGCTCGGCAAAGGGTGTGCCCATTTTCACTTCATAGTTACCGGGTTTGCCTACATGTCCAGACACGGAAAATAATTTAGTACCACCGGAGTTAGCGACCCCTAAGTCAGCAAATGCGGCACCACCGTATTGCATAATCCACGGAATACTGGCGTAACTTTCAGTATTATTGACATTAGTTGGTTTGCCAAATACACCATAACTGGCTGGAAATGGTGGCTTAAAGCGTGGCTGACCTTTTTTGCCTTCTATCGATTCAATCAGTGCAGTTTCTTCACCGCAGATGTAAGCACCATAGCCATGCACGGCATAAAGATTAAAACTAAAGTCGCTGCCTTGGATACGTTCACCGAGAAAACCGGCGGCTTCGGCTTCATGCAATGCCGCTTCAAAGATTTCGTAATCCTGCCAGATTTCACCATGGATATAGTTATAACCAACGCGTGCACCTAAAGTGTAAGCGGCAATTGCCATGCCTTCAATCAGCTGATGCGGGTTATAACGCAGAATATCGCGGTCTTTAAATGTGCCCGGCTCACCTTCATCGCTGTTACATACCAGGTACTTGGTGCCGTCAAAATAGCGCGGTATAAAGCTCCACTTCAGACCCGTCGGAAAACCGGCTCCGCCACGCCCACGCAACCCGGAGTTTTTCACCGCGGTAATAATATCGGTAGCCTTGGTTTTTTCAGTAATGATGCGTTTTAAAGCCGAATAGCCGCCAAGCTTTATATAGCTTTCTAACGACGCTGGATTTTCTTCGGTCAGCGTGCGTAAACAAAGTAAAGTTTGACCGTTCAAGTCCGTCATCACCGGCGGTTTGATGTTAGCTGCACTAGTTGTGGCGGTCATTATTTCAGTTCCTGCAAAATAGCATCTACTTTAGCCGGCGTTAACAGTTCGTGCATGGTGTGATTATTCACCGTCATCAGCGGCGCACCGCCGCATGCACCCATACATTCACTTTCTTTCAGGCAGAACTTGCCATCAGCGGTGACTTCATTAAAGCCCACACCTAGCTTAGCTTTGAGGTGGTCGACAATCTCATCGCTGTCGCGCAACATGCACGAAATATTGGTGCAAATCGATAGTTTGTATTGGCCTACAGGCACCAAATCATACATATTATAAAAAGTGGCAACTTCCAAAGCGGCGATGTCCGGCATGCGTAAATATTGCGCAACTTCGCTAATGCTTTCTTTCGACAACCAGCCACGCTCGGTTTGCACGATGCGTAAGGCACTCATCACCGCCGCCTGGCGTTGATCAGCCGGGTATTTGGTTAGTTCGTAATCGATCTTTTCTATGGCTTGTGGGCTTAGCATGTTATTTATCTGTCAATTTCACCAAAAACAATATCCTGGGTACCAATAATTGCCACCAAGTCAGCAATCATGTGGCCACGTGTCATTTCATCTAATGCCGCCAGATGTGGAAAACCCGGCGCACGAATTTTAAGGCGGTAGGGTTTATTTGCACCGTCTGAAACCATGTAAATTCCGAACTCGCCCTTAGGATGCTCTACCGCGGCATAAGCCTCACCTGCCGGCACATGAAAACCTTCGGTAAACAATTTAAAGTGGTGAATCATGTCTTCCATATTGGTTTTCATGTTTTCACGATTCGGTGGCGCGACTTTGGTATCGGTGGTGATCACCGGCCCCGGATTATTACGCAACCAGCTGACACATTGCTTGATAATGTTATTCGACTGCCTGAATTCTTCCATACGCACCAGATAACGATCATAACAATCACCATTGACGCCTACCGGAATATCGAAATCAAGATCGGCATAGACCTCATACGGCTGCGTTTTACGCAGATCCCAAGCGATGCCAGAACCGCGCAGCATTGGCCCGGTCATACCCAGTGCTAATGCACGTTCCGGCGTGACCACACCGATGCCGACCGTACGCTGCTTCCAGATACGGTTATCGGTGAGCAGGGTTTCGTATTCATCGACATAGGTTGGAAAGCGCTGCGTGAAATCATCAATGAAATCGAGCAGAGAACCTTCACGGTTCTTATTTTGCTGTTTGACTGTTTTCGCATTGCGTAGTGGCGACACCGCATACTGCGGCATCTGTGCCGGCAAATCACGGTAAACGCCGCCCGGACGGTAATAGGCGGCATGCATGCGTGCACCAGAAACCGCTTCGTAACAGTCAAACAAATCTTCACGTTCACGGAAGGCGTATAAAAACACCGTCATCGCGCCGACATCGAGCGCATGCGCACCCAGCCAGAGCAGATGGTTTAGCACGCGTGTAATTTCGTCGAACATAACGCGGATATATTGTGCGCGAATCGGCACATCAATCCCCATCATTTTTTCAATCGCCATGACGTAGGCATGCTCGTTCGCCATCATCGACACGTAGTCGAGGCGATCCATATAGGGGATGGATTGCAGATAAGTACGGTTTTCGGCGAGCTTTTCAGTGCCGCGATGCAGTAAACCAATATGCGGATCAGCACGCTGAATCACTTCACCGTCAAGCTCGAGCACCAAGCGCAGCACGCCATGCGCTGCCGGGTGCTGCGGGCCAAAGTTCATGGTGTAATTACGAATCTCAGCCATGATGGATGCCCTCACCACGAATCACACGCGGTACGTTATTGCGTTCATCAATCGTTACCGGCTGATAGATGACACGCTGCTGCTCAGGGTCGTAACGCATTTCTACAGTGCCTATCATAGGAAAATCTTTACGGAAGGGGTGGCCGACAAAACCATAATCGGTCAGCAGACGGCGTAAATCAGGATGGTTTTCAAACATGATGCCGAATAGGTCAAATGCCTCGCGTTCGAACCAGTTAGCCACCGGCCAGAGTTCCACTAGCGTCGGTAAAACCGGGAAATCTTCATCGGTCGCATAAACGCGTAAACGTACGCGCTGATTTAAGCTCACCGACAGAAAGTGGCAAACCACCGCATAACGTAAACCCGTGTACTGACCATCGGCATAATCCTGATAGTCGACACCACACAGATCAATTAACTGTTCGAACTTCAAATCAGCACTATCGCGCAGCAACTGACAGACGTTGATGTAGTCAGCGGCGTTACACTCAATGGTAATTTCATCCAAGGCAATGGTCTGCTTGGTAATTTTGGTATCTAGCACCGCTTGCAGACTGGCGGATAAGCGCGTTAATTTGGATGACATATTTTTATATAGTGATCAAGACAATAGTTTTATGGGCGTTGCTGCTAGCGGGCTATGGTATTAGTACGTTTGATTTTATTTTGTAACTGGATAATACCGTAGAGCAGCGCTTCGGCAGTCGGCGGACATCCCGGCACATAGACATCTACTGGCACGATGCGATCACAACCGCGCACTACCGCATAAGAATAATGATAGTAACCGCCACCATTGGCACAGGAACCCATAGAAATGACCCAACGCGGCTCGGCCATCTGATCGTAAACTTTGCGCAGGGCTGGCGCCATTTTATTGACCAGGGTGCCGGCAACAATCATCACATCAGACTGACGCGGACTCGGGCGAAACACGATGCCGAAACGATCGAGGTCATAACGCGCGGCGCCGGCATGCATCATCTCAACTGCACAGCAAGCCAAACCAAAGGTCATCGGCCACAATGAACCGGTACGCGTGTAGTTAATCACCGTGTCGAGCGTGGTGGTAACAAAGCCTTTTTCTAAAATACCTTCAATACTCATGACCGACTCAATCCCATTCCAGCGCACCCTTCATCCACTCGTAAATAAAACCAATCACGAGCACACCTAAAAATATCATCATGGCGATAAAACCAGACAAGCCGATTTCTTGCAATACCACTGCCCACGGAAATAAAAACGCAATTTCCAGATCAAACAGAATAAACAGAATAGCGACCAGGTAATAACGAACGTCGAATTTCATGCGCGCATCTTCAAACGCTTCGAAACCACACTCATAAGGAGAATTTTTTGCAGCATCAGGCTTATGTGGAGAAACCAGTTTGCCGAGAACCATGGGACCGATGCCAACAGCTAAGCCTACAAGGATGAACAACAAGATCGGAAAGTAGTTTTCTAACACTTACTAGCCCCAGATTGAACCGCTATTAAATAGCAATTTAGAGATTTAATTAGTAACGACCATTTTTTACAATGGCCCTGAACGCAATATGTTCTGCAACTTGAGCCGCAATTGTAACCCAATACAAGCATGCTTTCCTATCATCCTATTACTATAATTATCGCTTATATCTACACCAGCACACTTAGATCATACGTTCTTCGCTGCGCATCTTAAGCTAGATATTTTTGTCTGCCTTTACGACCTAACTATCCCTGCCGAGTTCGCCAATATCTTAAATATGCATTGATGCATTGCATCGATCACGTCGCAGCAGCCCACTTTTATAAAATTGCACACGATTGTTATGCCTATTGATGCGCTATTACTTGCAGCAAACTAACACTTGGCAACCATCTTCTGTATAAAAAAACCGGCGTTAACTGTGCGTTATCTGCATAAGGCTTACGTGGGCTTTATATTTAAGCAAAAGCATCAAGTTGTAAGCTTAACGTAAGCTTGAGCCGCTATCCTCGCCTTTACTAATTTATTAGCTCAGCCGTATTCGCTAGTCGAGAAAATGATTAACCCGTCCAACTTTATACTGAGTTACGACTTTACATAGAAGCGCAACTATCCATGTCACTTAAATATACACATCAATATACACATCACACCATTAAGGTATCTCCATGAAACTACGTCTGCTGACGTTTATTAGCCTAGCTTGTATCAGCTTGTACGCTAGCGCCGTACCTGCCGAGGAAGCCAAGCTAGATCAACTGAGTCTAAGTGCTGCTAACGCATTATTTCGTAGCAACAGCCGCGAGCTACTGCTGAGTAGACGCATGCTCGAAGGCGCAGAAGCGAGCGCAGTCGTGGCCGCACAACAACCCAACCCGGTGTTGTCCCTTGGTCTGACCAACTTCAATCTTAACCGCAATCAAGCTAACGCTAATGCCAATGGCGGCAATAGCCTCGCTGACAAAACACTGAATAGCACCATTCAGATCAACCAACTATTTGAGCGTGGTGACAAACGTGAAATACGTATCAAGGCTGCCGCAGACGCGATCAAAGCCTCGAGCTATGATTTGAAAGACATGCAGCGCCAACAAAGCTTACAACTTGCCTCTGCTTATTATGATTTAACGCTGGCGCAGCAGTCTGAAAAAATTCAGGCAAGCAATATTGCGCTCTATGAAAAAACCTTACAGGCGGCGGAGCTCAGATTAAAAGCCGGCGATATCGCTTTTTCTGATGTCGCCCGTATCCGCATTGATGTGCTGCGCGCTAAAAATGACTGGCGCCAGTCTATCGCCAATCGTCAAAAAGCACAGGCCAATCTGGCTTATCTCATCGGCAAAGAAAAACAAGCCAATAGCATAGTCGCCAGCGACAGTTGGACTAGTGCCTATGCCAGTAGCGCAGATAGTGATAACAGCCTGCAGCTGGAAAACAAACTCAACCAGCGTGCTGATATTCTGGCTGCAGAAGCACGTACACAGCAAGCTGATGAAAACCGCCGTCTTGCCAATGCGCTTAAAAGCAGAAATATTGATGTGGGTATTCAATATCAGCACTTTCCAGGTCAAGGCCCAGCCGCTGGCGACAACACCGTCGGCGCATTTGTGACTATTCCGCTATTCACCAACTATCAATATCAAGGTGAAGTTGCACGCGCCGAAGTCGATTTCAATGCGGCAGAAGATGCTAAAGAACACGCACGTGCCGTCGCTATCGGCGAGATCAGCCGCGCGCGCGCCGATCTGAGTGCAGCCATGGAAAAAGTGCAACGTTTCGATGAGCAAATGCTGCGTGAGGCGCAAAAAGCCGCCAGTGCCGCTGAGTTTGCTTATCAGCAGGGTGCCAAGGGCGTGACTGACTTACTCGACTCACGCCGCGTGCTGCGCGCCTTGCAATTAGATGCGGCGACGGCACACGCCGACTACGCCAAAGCGTTTGCTGTGTGGCAAGCGGTTACCAATACTGAGGAAAATACATGAACCGTACTTTACTAGCACTAGTGTTGCTGCTGGGCAGCAGTGTATCAATAGTCAGCCATGCTGCAGAAAAACCGCCAGTTATCAAAAAAGCCGTTTCTGACGAGGTAGTATTTCCTGCCAATTCACCGCAGTTTTCCAGCCTTAAAATTGAAGCTGTCAGCGCAATCATCGCGCCGGCGACTTCGGCGCTCAATGGCAAGATTACGTTTAATGAAAACTATACTAGCCGCATCAGCTCGCCGTTATTGGGCCGGGCCATCAGCATTAAAGCGCAGATTGGCGACGCGGTAAAAGCCGGCCAGGTACTGATGCTAATTGACTCGCCAGAATTAGGCAGTGCGCTCGCCGATGCGCGTAAAGCTGAGGCTGACTTGCAGCTCAAACGTAAAAATCTGGAGCGTAATAACTTGCTACTCGAAGGTGGCGTCATTGCTCGTAAAGAGCAGGAGAGCAGTCAGGCCGAACTGGCGCAAGCCAAGGCTGAAGCGCAGCGTGCCTATGCACGGCTCAATAACTTAGGGGCGCAGCGCAACAACAATGAAAGCTACAGCTTGCGTGCGCCCATGGCCGGCATCATCGTTGATCGTCAAGTCAACCCGAGTAGTGAAGTGCGGCCCGATGCCACCACGCCGCTATTCATTATTACCAACCCGGATTATCTATGGGCGACTATTGATCTAGCCGAGCGCGACCTCGCCAAAGTGTCCAAAGGACAAAAGCTGTCGATCGAAGTCGACGCTTATCCCAATGAAGTATTTAGCGGCAATATCGAATCCATCGGCGTGATGCTCGACCCGGCGACCCGGCGCATCACCGTACGCTGCTCGGTGCTAAGTCGCGGCAAACTCAAACCGGAAATGTACGCGCGCATCACCCCGCTCAATACCAATAAACTGAAAGTGATTCGCGTGCCCAATAGCGCTTTAATTACCGAAGGTCTGTATAGCTATGTATTTGTCGAAGTCAGTCCCAGCCATTTTAAAAAGCGACGTGTCACGCTCGATGTGCAAGAGCGCGATTACGCCACGGTAAAAAATGGTCTTAACGTTGGCGAGCGTGTTATTAGCTCTGGCGCCCTGCTACTCAACTCAGAATTAGCCATCAGCCGCTAATTTTAAAGAAAATCTCATGTTAAAAAATCTCATTACTTTTTCACTGCAACAGCGCGTGTTCGTACTGCTCGGTGCAGTGGTGATCGTTATTGCCGGCTGGTTTGCTGTGCAAAACCTGCCGATTGAAGCCTTTCCTGACGTCGAGGATGTGCACGTTGGCATCGTCACCCAGGCCCCCGGACTAGCGCCGGAAGAAGTCGAGCGTGTCGTGTCGCTGGCGATTGAACATGAGATGAGCGGTGTGCCGCACTTAGCGCAGATGCGTTCGGTATCCATTACCGGTCTGTCGGTGATCACGCTAACTTTCACTGAACATACCGATGACTACTTCGCGCGGCAACAAGTGCTCGAACGCCTGCAAGGGGTGAGTTTACCGCCCGGGCTGCAGCCGACGCTGGCACCACTGACGACGGCCGTGGGTGAGATTTTTCGCTATATTGTTGAAGCGCCCAAAGGTATGCCACAGCGCGAAATCCGCGCCATTCAAGACTGGCAGATTCGGCCTACTCTAAGAACCGTGCCGGGCGTGGCTGACATTACCAGCTTTGGTGGAGCGGTCAAGGAATATCAGGTGAAACTCAACCCGTATCTGCTGACTAAATTTGGCGTCAGTATTGACCAGGTCAATCACGCCTTAAGCAATAACAGCAGCAATGTTGGCGGCGGCTTAATGCACCGCGGCGACGAATCACTAGTGGTGCGCGGCGTTGGCCTCTATCAGCGCATTGAGGATATTGCGCAAACCGTGATTAGTTCTCGTGGCGGCAAGCCGATTCTGGTCAGCGATGTCGGCATTGTCGAGATTGGTGATCGTCCACGCTCAGGCATTGTCTCCTATAACGCTCAGGATGATGTGGTCGAAGGCATCGTCATTATGAACAAAGGTCAAAACCCGGCAAAAGTAATTGCGGCCTTGCGTGCCAAGGTGGCGGAAACTAACCTCAAGCTGCCGGCTGGTGTGCGCATTGCACCGTTCTACGACCGCACCAACCTCATTAACCACACCGTCAATACCGTCACCGAGAACCTGATCGTCGGCGCATTGCTGGTTGTGTTTATACTGATCGTGTTTCTGCGCAACTGGCGCGCCGCCTTAATTGTGGCTGCGGTCATTCCGCTATCACTGCTATTCGCTTTTATTGTGATGAATATTGCCGGCGTATCGGCCAATCTGATTTCATTAGGCGCGGTCGACTTCGGCATTATTATTGATAGTGCGGTGGTACTGGTCGAAGCGCTGATGGTCAAGCTTGCCTATACGCAACTCGATAAATACCCGCAGCATGCCTCTTACAGCTGGCGTATTCAGACCTTAAAAAATACGGCGGTAGAAATGGGCCGGCCGATCCTGTTTTCAAAACTGATTATTATTCTGGCGTTCTTACCTATTTTTACGTTTCAACGGGTTGAAGGCAAAATTTTCTCACCGATGGCCTTTACCCTGAGCTTTGCCTTGCTCGGTGCGATCATATTAACCCTGACCTTAATTCCGGCATTGCTGTCCTACACCATGCGCCGCGAAGATATGGGTGAAAAGCACAGCGCCTGGATGGAAGCGGTCAAACAGGCTTATAAGAATTTCTTGCTGCGCATGGCTAAAATGAGACTGGTCGTCATTTTGTCATCGGTCGCGCTGTTGCTGCTGTCTTTGCTGCTGGCCCCCATGCTCGGTTCTGAGTTTTTACCGAAACTGGACGAAGGCAATATCTGGCTGACGATCAGCCTGCCACCCTCAACCAGCCTCGAAAAATCCAAAGAGATCGAACGCCACGTGCGCAAAATTCTCACCAGCTATAAAGAGGTAAATATGGTCAGCGCCGCCGTTGGCCGTCCGGATGATGGTACCGACCCTAAAGGGCCGAATAATATTGAAATGCTCGCCGATTTAAAACCAAGCAATACCTGGGGCTTTGCTAACAAACAGGCCTTGATTAAGGACATGTCCGCAAAAATCCATACTATTCCAGGCATTCCTACCAATTTTTCGCAAGTTATTCAGGACAGCGTTGAAGAAGCCATGTCCGGCGTTAAGGGCGAAATTGCGATCAAAATTTTTGGGTCGGATCTCGCGGTTCTTGAAGAAAAAGCCAATCAGGTTGTGTCGGTGCTGAAGACGGTAAGAGGCGCCAGTGATGTCGATGCCATTCGCATTTCTGGTAACTCTGAATTAGATATCAATCTCGATCGCGCCAAACTAGCGCGCTACGGCCTCGCGGTTAATGATGTCAATAACACGCTGCAAACGGCGCTTGCCGCCAGTGTGGCCAATACTTTCTATGACGGTGATCGACGTTTCAATGTAACCTTAAGGCTGGACCAACCCTACCGCGAAGCCATTGATGATATTGATCGCCTGCCAATCACCTTAGCCGATGGCGTTAGCAGCATACCATTAAGCGAAATTGCCGATATCACCATCAAGCAAGGCGCGTCACGCGTCAGCCGTGAAGGCGTATCACGCGTCGTTTCGATTAAATGTAATTTGCTGGATCGTGACCAGGGCAGCTTCGTTAAAGAAGCCATGGCCAAAGTTAAGGATCAGGTCAAACTGCCCGTAGGTTACAGCATGACCTGGGGTGGGCAGTTTGAAAACCAGCAGCGCGCCATGAAGCGTCTGGAGGTCATTGTGCCGCTGTCGATTTTGCTTATTTTTGTGATTTTATTCTGGATGTTCAACTCGGTGCGTAATGCCCTGCTCGTGCTGCTGATGATTCCATTTACGCTGATTGGCGGCTTGGCTGGCTTAGGCCTCGCTGGCTTGCATTTATCCGTGTCTGCCGCCGTTGGTTTTATTGCCTTGGCCGGCATCTCGGTACAGAACGGCGTCATTATGGTAGAACAGATCAAGCATCTTATTTTGGAAGGCAGCAACTTAGCCGAGGCGATTATGGAAGGTGCTGTCGGCAGACTGCGACCGATCTTGATGACCGCGTTAATGGCCGGACTGGGCTTGCTGCCGGCGGCTTTGTCGCACAGCATCGGTTCTGAAACACAGCGACCGTTTGCGGTCGTCATCGTCGGCGGCTTAGTGACTGCCACCTTTTTTACGCTGTTACTGCTGCCACTGCTATTCCCTATGTTTTCTGATGAAGCCAAGGAAGAGCCAAAGACAACAGGCTTAGGAAAAAACCTAGAAATAGACCTAGGAACAAACCTAGGAACAGACCTAGGAACAGACTCAACACAGACCTAGGCCAGATCGAACCTACAGCGCTTAGCGCAGCTTAAGCCTAAGGCCTTAGGCAAAAAATGATAAGGTGTTACGTCCAGCGGCTTTGGATTGATACATGGCGGTATCGGCCTGTTTGAGTAACTCACTGATGCTTTTGCTTTGATGATTGAATAAAGCAATGCCGATACTCGATGAACTCTGATGTTCATAGCCGTCAAAATTTACAGTCTGGTCAAGTTTCGCCAGGATTTTGCTGGCGATCGTGGTTGCGCGTTGCTGCGCCTGACTACGGATAACACTTAAGTCCTCCATGAGCACGACAAACTCATCGCCACCGAGCCTGGCGACAGTATCGTGTTCGCGGACACAGTCTCTTAAATTTCTCGCGACTTCCTGCAGCAGAAAATCACCTTTATCGTGACCTAAGGTGTCATTGAGTTGTTTAAAGTTATCCATATCAATAAAAATAAGCGCGCCATATTGTTTGTTGTCAGCAGCCTTGGCGAGGGCATGCTCTAAACTGATCATGAGCAGCCGGCGATTCGACAGCTGCGTCAGCGGATCGTAGAACGCCAGCTGCCTGATTTCTTCTTCGGCATGCTTACGATCAGAAATATTAGTCTCAAATGCAAAAATGGAGTTAGCTTGGCCCTGCCGGTTTTTCACCAAGGTCAGATGCACTTCAATAACCAGATGCTCACCATTTTTATGCTGCTTAACAATTTCTCCCACCCACTCGCCGCTTTCTTGCAGCAAGCTCAAGATGCTGTCAAACGCTGCAGCGTCATGCTTGAGCAATATATAGCTATACTGACCGACCGCCTCTTCCGCCGTCCAGCCATAGAGCGACTCCGCGCCTTTATTCCAGTAAGTGATTTTACAATCAAGGTCACGCACCACTATCGCATCGCTTGTTTTATCTAGCAGCGCGGCTTGCTCATGGATCACCGCCTCGGCCTTCATCCGCTCCAGTTCACTGGCAGTGCGTGCGGCAAATATTTTGAGCATGGAATCAATCAGTTCAGAAGACTGTGCTTTGATCGGCTGTTTAAACAAAACAAATACCAGGCCCAAAGATTGATTAGCGGAGCCGCGCAGCTGCAACGCCGCAAAAGCCTGAAATGGAAAAAAACGCATCATGCTCAGCGTGGAATAGTCAGTATGCGCATGCTCAGTGACGATACAGATATCACTGCGGCCAAACAGACGTTCAATCAGCGCATCGGGAATGTGATAGTCGTAATTAGCCATAGTTTGATCATCTACCTGCACCGCAATCGTACGACCCTGCCATGGCTGCTGTGATATTAAATCAGCGGCATAAGCGCCCTGTGCACCTAGCACACTCATCATATTGCTCACCAGCTGCGTAAAAAAGCTTGCACTGCCATGCACACTAACCGCAGTCGAAATCTTCAGCATAGCCGAGTATAGTTGTTCGCGCTCATTTTCGGAGCGGATGCTGAGTATGCCATTGGCTAAATTGTCGGCGAGTTCTTGCAGCAACCTGATTTCATCCTGCGCGAAACTGCGCTTTTCGGCGGAATACAAAGCTAAAAATCCAAAAGTCTGACCTTGATTATTAAGTGGCAGATAGACTAAGGCGCGATAGCCTAGTTGCAGTGCTTGCGCTTTTTCTGCGTAATCTGCGTCCTGCATCACATCACTGATCACTGTTGCCTGACCGCTACGTATCGTCTGCGCAGCCGGTGCATGCATATGGTCTTTGTGATCAGACCAGCTCAGATTTTGATACTCGAGAAAATGATCAGTATTACCAAAGCTGGCTTGCGCACTAATCGTTTGCGCTGCGTCGGTTTCGGCAAAACCTACCCATGCCATTTTGTAGCCACCGATATCGACGACGATACGACAAATTTCAACCATCAGCTTGGTCTCATCGGTCATATGGATCAGCATTTCATTACATTTACTGAGCATCACCAGCTCGCGATTGAGTCTAGCCAAATCCAGCTGATTATTTTTATGCTCGTTAATGTCCTGAAACACACCTTTTAACACGATGGCCTTACCGTCTTGCATAATGGCAGAGCCTTGCGCGCGCACCCAGACGCGATTAGCTTTAGCTGTAATTAACTGCAGTTCTAAATCATAGGGCGCGCCATGGCTGATAGCCCGCGCTACCGCCGCATTGATCAACGGCTGCGACTCTGGCGCATAGTAATGGATCGCCTCGCTAAGCGCTGGCGGCTGTGTAGCCTCAAGCTCATGGATACGGAAAACTTCACGCGACCAATTAAGCTGCATCGTCACCAGGTCTAGCTCCCAGCCGCCGACCTTAGCTATTTCGCCGGTGTGCTGCAGAATATCGGTCATATCCGCCAGCGACTGTTGCGTTTTTTTATCCAGGGTTATATCGCTCGCCACGCCAAGAAAACCGGTTAACACGCCGGCTCGATCATACATCGCAGATACTGTCAGGCTGACGGCTAAGCGGCTGCCGTCTTGTCGAATATAGCTCCATTCGCGCGTTTCTGAACCGGTTATTCTGGCTTGGCTTACAAATACCTCGAGTTGCGACGCCTCGCTTTGATCTAAATCCAGACCGAGTTCAGCGGCACGCTGACGGACTTCATCAGCATCATGCAGGATTAGTGGTGTCTTCTGGCCGACTAGCTCAAGTGCAGCGTAACCGAGCATGCTCTCAGCGCCAGCGCTGAAACTGGAGATAAGACCATCACTACCAATGGAAATGATAGATTGTTTGGCACTGCGCAGCATGGTGTCATAAAACGCAGCGCTCTGCGCCAGTTCTTGATTTAACGCCGCCATCTGCATTAAGGTTAAATGATATTCAATTTGCGAGACCACCTGCCGCGACAGCATTTGCAGTGCAGTCCGCTGTGCTGCTGTGAGCTGCCGCGGAATGGTATCCGTCACACATAAGGTGCCAAGTGCATAGCCATCCGCAGTCATAAGCGGCATACCGGCATAAAAGCGAATGCCAGGATTGCCGGTCACCAGAGGATTATCAAAGAAGCGCTCGTCTTGCAGCGCATTTTCCACCTCGAATAACTCGCGACCTAAAATGGCATGCCCACAAAACGAGATTTCACGCGGGGTCTCGGTAGCTGCCAGACCGACGCGACTTTTAAACCATTGCCGGTTTTCATCAATCAGGGAAATCAGCGCAATCGGCGTGCCGCAGATTTGTGACGCCAGCTGAGTAAAGTCGTCAAAAATCTCTTCGGCTACTGTATCGAGAATTTTAAAATTTTTTAAAGCGATGAGGCGCTGTAACTCATTGTCGGCAAGCGGTGGAATATGCAAAATAACCCTTTAAAATTCGGCCTAAGATTAACTAAGCAAAAAATCAAGGCATGCTGATTGAGGGCATGATCTAGCGGACAGCTGATAAACGGCACTAGGAAATGTAAAGCTTTGCAAAATTTTTATAACCATCAATATCATTATTACATTTTAGCTAGCCGACACCAATGTAATTGCGCAAAAATAGCTGTTTTAGCAGCGCTATTCGCTAATTTAGCTAGCTACGTTCAAAGTTGCCTGCTTAAAGTTTCCTATTAGCTATTAAGTACGATTTAATCACTGCGCTCAGCCGGATAATATGGCTATCAACCATCTGGCGCTGGAATTGACGTATTGTCCACTGCTAACCACAATCAAGCGGTCGCATCGGCCGGATGATCGGCTTTGCAGTGATGATGCGCTATACCAGCCTGGGTTAGGGTTGCCAAGGGTTAGGATTTACTAGCGTCGTGCGGCAATGGCTTAAGCAATGCTCAGATAAACCGCGAGCAATATGCCCACCAAGGCGATGGCATAACTTAACAAAGCGCCGAGCCAGCTAATCGCCAATACGGGTACATCTGCCGGCGGCAGTGTTTTTACATAGCGCCGATGGTTGTATTGCGCGCCTAGGGTAATAGCTACGCCGATCAGCAGCAGCGCCACACCAAATGCCTGTGACAAACCACTGCCGGCGTTGGTGTGATGAGTAGCGGCAACGGTGGCTGCAATCAAACTCAGAAATAAGCCAAATTTGGCGACAACAAAACCCAGCGCCATGACCGTAATGCCCGAGCGCACCCAGGCCAGCAAGGTACGTTCAGCAGCAAAAAACACTCTAGGGTCTGAATTCACGTGATGTCCTTAATGTTGATATCAAAAGCGTTGATAGCAACCGTGTTTATATTAAACCTCTGATTGCAATCATATTAACTAGCGTTTTGCCGCAAAATGTGAGCAAAGACATCCATTAGTGTTATTCGACGGCGTCTGCAGGCAGGCTTAAGCCCGCTCTGATTTTAAGCGACTAAAGCCGCGTTTAAACAGCTGCTGCAGATCATCGACATAACTAAATACCGCTGGAATCACCAGCAAGCTGAGCAAGGTAGAGGTCATCAGACCGCCAATCACCGCCACCGCCATCGGCGAACGAAATGACGTATCGCCCGCACTCCAGCCAGCAGCAATCGGCAGCATGCCGGCGCCCATGGCGATAGTGGTCATCACAATCGGCCGTGCGCGCTTATGGCAAGCATCGAGCAGCGCATCGAAGCGGCTCAAACCATGCTCACGCTGGGCGACGATGGCGTATTCAACCAGCAGGATAGAGTTTTTAGTCGCAATGCCCATTAGCATCACCAGGCCAATCAGTGACGGCATGGAAAAGCTTTTGCCGGCCACCAGCAGCGCGACAAAGGCGCCGCCCAAAGACAGCGGCAAGGCAACGAGTATGGTCAGTGGCTGTAAAAAATCTTTAAACAAGATCACAAGTACGATATAAATACACAGCACGCCGGTTAGCATTGCTAACGCAAAGCTGCCAAACAGCTCGGTCATGACTTCGGCATCACCGACTTCCACTTGCCTAACCCCTGCCGGCAGTTGCTGCATGCTCGGCAAGTTTTTAACGGCGGCGGTGACTTCACCCAGGGTTAATTGCGATAGTTCCACCTCTATTTGCACATTGCGCGAGCGATCATAACGGTCGATCACCGCTGGACCACCTTCCAGGCTAAAACTGGCGACTTGCGCCAGCATCACCGCGCCTTTACTACCGGGCACAGTTAAACGCTGCAAAATAGACTGGTCCTGACGTGCATCTTCGCTGAGCTGCACCACTACCGGTATTTGGCGCTGGCTTAAATTAAGCTTGGCCAGATCAAAATCGTAGTCGCCATTAGTGGCAATGCGCAGCGTTTCACTAATTGCCGTACTGGTCACGCCTAAATCGGCGGCTTTATTAAAATCCGGTCGTACGATCATTTCCGGCCGGATCAAAGTCGCACTTGAGGCAATATTGCCGATCCCGGCAATTGAGCGCAAATCCTGCGTCACCGCAGCAGCCGCGCGCTGCAGGGCAACGTCATCATCACCGCTGAGCATGAGTATATATTTTTCACCCGAACCGCCCAAACCCACCTTCGCACGCACCCCAGGCAAACTCAGTAATGCTGTTCTGATCTGGTCTTCAATGAGCTGCTTGCGTGGCCGCAGGCTACGTTCATCGAGGGTGATGGTCAGTGTGGCTAAGCGCGTTTCCGCTGCGCCAGAACTGGTAAAGGCATCGGCCCCAGCATTACCACCGCCCACCGCAGTATAGATAGTTTTGATATGGGCGATAGGCTTAATCAACTGCCGCGCCTGTTCGGCGACTTGCTGGCTTTGGGTGAGCGTGGCGCCGGGCGGCAGCTCCAGATAGACCTGGGTTTGCGAACCGTCATCGGCGGGCAGAAAACCAGTGGGCAATAGCGGGATGAGTTTAATCGAGCCAAATAAAAACAGCACGGCAGCGATTACGGTAATTAGCCTATGCTCTAAACACCAGTGGCTAACGCGCATATAAGCGCGCATGGTCCTGCCGTCTGCCGCCGCCTCGGGCATGGGTTTAAGCAGATAGGCCGACATCATCGGTGTCAGCACGCGTGCGACCACCAGTGAGGCAAAAATTGCAAACGCCGCGGTCCAGCCAAATTGTTTGAAGAACTTCCCCGGAATCCCGCTCATGAATGCAGTCGGTAAAAATACCGCAATCAGTGTGAACGTAGTGGCGACGACGGCCAGACCAATTTCATCTGCCGCCTGCATCGCGGCCTGATAAGGCGTTTTGCCCATGCGCAAATGGCGCACTATATTTTCTACTTCGACAATGGCATCATCGACCAGAATACCGATCACCAGCGACAGTGCGAGCAGCGTCACCACATTGATGCTAAATCCAAACGCCGACATGCCGATAAAAGCCGGAATCACCGATAACGGTAAAGCCACGGCGCAAATAAAAGTCGCGCGCACATTACGCAAAAATAAAAATACCACCAGCACCGCCAGCAAGCCACCTTCAATCAGCATGGTCAGCGAGGCTTCATAATCGTCCGCCACCGGCTGCACAAAGTTGAAGGCCTCGGTAAGCACCAGCTCCGGATATTTGAGTCTAATGGCGGCAAAAGCCTCATACACACCGGCGCCAACTTCCACTTCACTCGCCCCGCGACTGCGCGAAACTTCAAAACCAACTACCGGCTTGCCATCGAGTAATGCCGCCGAACGCGGTTCGGCATAACTATCAGTGACACTGGCCACTTGGTCCAGGCGTATGCTGCGGCCGTCGGCTAATGACAGCTGCATGTCGGCAATGGCGGCTGCGGTTTTAACGGTGGCAATGGTGCGCACCGCCTGTTCACCGCCGCCAAGTTTGGTGCGGCCACCGGCGGCCTCCATTTGACTGAGTTTAAGCTGACGCGAAATATCGGCGGCGGTGGCATTGAGCGCCTGCAGCTTTGCCGGATCAAGCTCGACGCGGATTTCACGGTCGACACCGCCAACACGCGCTACCTTGCCCACGCCTTTGACGTTGAGCAGTTTTTTTGACAGTTCATTATCCACAAACCAGGACAGCGCCTCATCATCCATATTGGCGGCGCTAATGGTATAGGACAAAATAGGCGTGGCGGCGACGTTAAGCTTATTCACTTCCGGATCACGCAGATCGCCGGGCAAGTCGGCGCGCACACGGGAAACCGCAGAACGCACATCATCAACCGCTTCTTGTACCGGCTTTTCCAAACGAAACTCCGCGGTCATGGTGACGACGCCATCCTGCACCTTGGTATAAACGTGCTTCAAACCCTGCAAGCTGGCGATGCTGTTTTCTATCTTGCGCGCGACATCGCCTTCGAGCTGTACCGGTGAGGCCCCAGGCAGTCTGGCGCTGATAATGACCGTCGGTAAATCCAAATCAGGAAACTGCTGCACTTTCATCGCCTGATAGCTGACAACGCCCGCAAACGATAACATCACAAATAACATGATGGCGGGAATCGGATTTTTAATGCCCCAGGCGGAGATATTCATGCAATAGTCTTTATGTAAGTCTTTATGTAAGTCTTTATGTAAGTCTTTATGTAAGTCTTTATGTAAGTCTTGATTTAGGTCTTAAGTAAGCTGTTTTTTAGTGCATTATTTTTTAATAACCGGCGCAGAAATGACTTTGACCACATCATGATCCGATAAAAAAGCGCCGCCGCTAGCCACCACCGACTGCTGCAAGTTGATACCGCTGATAATTTCCACCAGATTACCGATGCGTCTGCCGGTTTGCACTTTGACCTGGCGCACGCTAGTTTTAGTCTGATCGGTATTTTTAGCTTGAATCGTAGTCACCGCAAACACATAACTAAAGCCGTCACGCAATACCAGCGCCTGTTGCGGCAAGGTTATTGCATTCGATTCACCTAACACGAACTCGCCGTGGGCGAACATGCCTGCCTTGGCACTGCTATTCAATGGTAGATCGACATAAACCAGGCTATTACGACTTTGTACATCAACCGTAGGCGCAAGCATGCGCACCTTAGCGCTGATGATTGAAGCATCGGCCGCTGTCAGTTTAACTGGCATGCCGATTTTAATTTTGGCTAAATCGGCTGAGGTCACTTCAGCGCGCCACTCCAAACGACTCTGCCGTATCAGCCGAAACAGTTCGCTGCCAGCTGCGGTCACCGCACCTACCGTCGCGTTACGTGCGGAGATCACACCGGCATCCGGCGCGTAGACTCGGCTATGTTTAAGGCGGATTTTCTGGTTATCGAGCATGGCTCTAGCCACTTCCAGCCGCGCTTGCGCGGTGTCGGCAGCGGTCACGTATTGTTCAATTTGCTGATTGGACATGGCACCGGTGTTTTGTAAACTGCGCGCACGCTTGGCGTTATCCTGCGCTTCTTTAGTCAAGGCCGCAGCTTCGAGCAAGCTGGCCTCGGCCTGATTCAAATCAGCACGAATAGACTCCGCAGAATACACCGCTAATAGCTGTCCGGATTTAACCACATCGCCGACATTAGCCAATACCTGGGCCAGACGCAGGCCATTGACCTCACTGCCGATGATGGCCTCTTGCCAGGGCGCGACATTACCATTGGCAAAAATATGTTGGGGCAGCAGCGTCCGTTGTGGCTGAGTCAGCGTTACCGCCAGAGCGGGCTTGCTCGCTGGCTGCGGCGAATCAGCCTGGGCCAGTAACGGCAGCAGCAGGCCGGCTAAAACCAGTCGTTGCAGTTTTTTTAATAAGGGCAAAACGGCTAAACACTGCATGGTGAAGGTCATGGTAAGTCTCATCGAACGGGCTGCTTCGTTTCAAGGTTATCGGGGGCCGTGTGTTTAAGCGTGTGATCAAAAATGAGTAAAGGACTATTGAGCGCCAAGTTCCAGCCGCCGCCCATCGCCCTGTATAAAGCCACCCAGGCCAGCGCGCGCTCATTATTTAACACATAGACATTGGTCTGCGCCTGCAGATTGGCGCGGCGCGCCTCTTCCAACTCAAATAAATTGGCTAAATCATTCTGGTAGCGCAGCTTGGTTGCCGCCAGCGATAAACGGTATCCGGCGGCGGACTGGTTGACATCATTGACGCGCTCACTATTGCTATTGAGCTGGGCTAAGGCCTCCTCGACCTCACGCACAGCATTGCGCGCCACGCTTTCATAGCTGGTTTTTGCGGCGGCGTACTGCGCTTTGGCGGCGACAAGATTGGCGGCACGCACGCCGGCATCAAATATGGGCAAAGACACGGCAACCGGCCCAATTGACCAGGTCATGCCGGTACTTTGCGGTGTGCGCCCACCAAAGGCAAAGCTGCGCGTAGTGCTGTCATAGCCCAAACCTATATTACCGGCCAAACTCAAACGCGGGTAGCGCTGCGCTTCATTGACCGTGATTTCAAAGCTGGCGGCGGCGACGTTACGCTCGGCATTGAGGACATCGGGACGCTGCTGCAGTAAATTAGCCGGGATAGCAGTCACTTCTATGCCAGCCGGCATCGGGGTTAGCGCATGGGGTTTTGCCAGTGCCGCCTGCAGTTCCGCTTCGGCCATGGCGCTAAGCGCCACCAAACTTTTAACAAGTAAAGTGCATTGCAACAGCTGTTTTTTATGCTGACTAGTCGCCTCTGCCGCAGTTGCTAAGGCTTGATTGCCGCGATCGTCTGCCAGAAAACCGGCATTGACACTGAGCTTAGTCAATCGGGCTGTTTCTAAAGTCGAGGCTGCATTTTGCTTACTGACCAGGCTTAAGTTTTCACATAATCGATAATTGATATAAAGCGTTGCCGTTTGCGCGGCCACAATGACGCGCGCCTCATGCCACAGCGCGTTAGTACCGCTTAGCTGCGCCTGTTTTTGCTGAGTATCGGCTTTATTTTTACCAAAGACATCGAGCTCCCAGCTGGCTTTAGCCCCTATATTCGCAACCGTTCCCGCCGGGAACAGTAAACTATTTTTATTACGGCTGGCACTCGCCTCGCCGTTAACACTTGGTAGCAAGCGGGCATTACTCACGTTAAGTGCCGCCTGCGCTGCTACTACCCGCGCATTTGCCGTTTCTATATCCGGGCTGACCTTTTGCGCGGCCTCAATCAATTGCAATAATAGCGGGTCATTAAACTGCTGCCACCAGTTTCTGAGATCTCCGAGCTTGCCGGCATGGGCCTGATTGCTTGGCAGCGGCTCTATCCAGTTCGCGGCAGGCGCTTGTGGTGTATACACATTGACCGGGGTCAGACTGCAATTGGCAAGTCCAAGCAGACATAACAGTGCTAGATAATTTAAAGGTCGTATGCTATTGATCATGCGTGCTTTTCGGCTTGTTATTAAGGCGTGCTCAGACAGCTTCAGGCCATATATTCAGCCCATGTAGATCTAACCAACAATGTGTTTTTCAATCAGCAAATTCTGATTTAAGCACTTTATGCCAAAGCATCGGCTTTGCAAAGCAAAAATCGCATAATCACTAGCGGCAACTGGGCTTGGGCAGTTAGACCCCTATTTTTTAGCGCAATAAACCGGTTTTTTTACTTTTAACATTACATAAGCCTGCGCTGCAAACGCTAAAGACTGCCACAGCCGGCAGTTTTTAGCGTTGTTTTACTGATTTATTTGGCGCGGCCAGGTTATTTGATTAAGCGCGGCTAGGCTGTTTGATTTTGCGCGACGATCCTCGGCCATGCGCAGCGCTCACTCGCCTTGGCCGCCTGACTAGCCATGGGCCTGGATTAATAGGCTTTGACCGGTGTGCGCATGGTCACAAATTCTTCGGCTGCAGTTGGATGGATGCCGATAGTGCTATCAAAAATGGCTTTGGTAGCGCCGGCGCGCATGGCAACCGCCATGCCTTGGATAATTTCACCGGCGTCCTGACCGACCATATGCATGCCCACCACTTTATCGCTGCTGCGCACCACGATCATCTTCATCATGGTTTTCTCACTGCTGCCGGACAGTGTATTTTTCATCGGTCTAAACACTGATTTATAAATATCTATATTATCCGGATAAAGTGCGCGGGCAACAGACTCAACCAAACCGACGGTACCAATATTGGGCTGACTAAACACTGCAGTCGGGATATTTTCATAATCGACCTGACGGGCTTTATTAGCATAGAGTTTATTCACTAAGGCCATGCCTTCTGCGGTCGCCACCGGTGTTAAATTCACCCGGTTAGTCACATCACCTAAGGCATAAATCGAAGGCACACTAGTTTGATAATCTTCATTGATGATGATAGCGCCTAATGGATCTGTAGCCACACCGACTTCGGTAAGACCTATACCGGCAGAATTGGGCACGCGGCCAGTAGCATACATGACCAGGTCAGTTTCTAGCGTAGCCCCGGCCGCGGTATGCACCGTAAAGCCATCGCTATGCTGCGCGATACGATCAACGCTGGTAGTAAAGTGAAACTTAATACCCTTATTACGCATTTCTTCAATTAAGAAGTCGCGTACATCCTCATCAAAACCACGCAGTATTTTTGCTCCGCGTTCGAATATATTCACTTCAACGCCGAGGCCGTTAAGAATCCCGGCGAACTCCACCGCAATATAACCGCCGCCGACAATGACGATACTTTTTGGCAGCTGTGGCAGATTAAAAATCTCATTTGAGGTCACAATGTGCTCTTTACCGATAACATCGGGTACAAACGGCCAGCCGCCGGTGGCCACCAAGATGCGTTCTGCGGTGTATTTCTTATCACCAACCGCGACGGTATGCGCATCCACAATAGTCGCCCGGCCGTTGATTACATGCACGCCGCTGTTTTGCAAAAGATTGTCGTAAACGCCCTGCAATCGGCTTATTTCTTTATCTTTATTTGCCACCAGCTGCGACCAGTCAAAGCTGGGCTTAACCGATTGCCAGCCAAAGCCAGCGGCTGCGGCAAAGCTTTCGCTAAACTGCGAGGCATAAACATAGAGCTTTTTCGGCACGCAGCCGACATTGACGCAGGTGCCACCAAAATAGCGATCTTCGGCGATGGCTACTTTTTGACCAAGCCCGGCCGCCATGCGCGCCGCTCTTACGCCGCCGGAACCGGCGCCTATTACAAATAAATCATGGTCATAAGTTGTCATATTAAATCTCGTTTTTCAGTGTAGTGAATTATTCTGGGCGGCTTAACTTACGCTATTTTTACTGCCGGACCAAATGCAATGGGCGATGCAAGCCGCTGCATCGCCCGTAATGTCATGCGGTTATTACCGCTGTTTAATGAAGTTTAATATCGTGTCGACATCGCTCATCACAAATGGATCTTCTGGGTGGTTGTCGGCTTTACCCGGCTCTTCAAAGATTTGTACAATGTTCTGATCTTCCACCAGCATAGAATAGCGCCATGAGCGGTTACCGAAACCAAGGTTGTCTTTCTTAACCAGCATGCCCATCAAACGCGTGAAATCACCGTTGCCGTCTGGCAACATTTTTACGTTTTTGATATCAAGGTTTTTGCCCCACTGAAACATGGTAAACGCATCGTTGACGCTCAGGCAGTAAACTTCATCGATACCGTGATCACGAAACTCCTGATATTTTGCATCAAAACCTGGCAAGTGAGTGCTCGAGCAAGTTGGTGTAAACGCGCCGGGCAATGCCACGATCACCACTTTTTTGCCTTTGAATACATCCGCAGAACTTACATCTTGCCAGCGGAATGGATTTTGGCCGCCGATACTCTCGTCACGTACACGGGTTTTAAACACTACATTAGGTACAGTTGAAACCATGATATATATCCTTTTTATAAATTAGAGATTAATTGCCAGTTGCGTTTTTTCTAAGCACAACTACATAGTAAACAGTTCAGTATGATATGTTAAGTCAATTGTTTTAATTAAATCGATAAATTATATATATCAAAAAATAGCAATGATGAATCTTAACTAGCCATCTTGCTGTGAGCCAGAACCATTGGCATAAACGTCGGCCTAAGAATATTGAACCATAGGTTTTTGATTCAAGATGACTTGCGTTTATGCCGCAGTGCCTGCTAGTTAGATTAAATATGTTCGCTATTAAACCCCAGGACGCACAGTCTTCACGCTAAAACCTTAGTTACATTAAAAGACAATTTACAAGTGTAAACACTAGCTTAAAATAGCTGCAGCAACACTAGCCGGCAACAGCATGTGGCCAGACACTATAAATAAAACTGTAGATTTATTTATTATCGATTTATTGATAAGGAGAGTTGAATATGAAAAGCAAGATTAATATCGGTATTAATAGCAAAGACCGACAGAAAGTGGCCGCCGGTTTATCGGCGTTATTGGCCGATAGCTATACGCTTTATTTAATGACCCACAACTTTCACTGGAATGTGACCGGGCCGCATTTCAATAGCCTGCATGTCATGTTTATGAATCAATATACCGAGCAGTGGAATGCATTAGATCTGATTGCTGAACGCATCCGCGCTCTGGGCCATGCCGCGCCCGGCACTTATAAAGAGTTTAATCAACTGAGTTCGATTAAAGAAGTGGAAGGCGTGCCAAAAGCCAATGCCATGGTGCAATATCTGGTTGAAGCCCATGAATCTGTGGCTAGAACCGCACGCGATCTGTTTAATGTAGTCGCAGCGGTAAACGATCAGCCCACGGCCGATTTATTAACGCAGCGGCTCGACATACATGAAAAAACTGCGTGGATGTTACGCAGTCTGCTCGAAGATTAATCTCCGCAATAAAACTAGCTGCGGGTGATGTTGCCAGCATTGCCTGCTGAACAAAACCCTGCAGCTAGCTAAAATCCACCGCAGCGCATGGCTGCCAAAGCATACAACCATTATCTCAGTTTAGCTGCACATCAACCTTGCGTTAACGCAGTAACGCCACCAGCCCTACAATTCTCATTGACATTAACGCCCGTGCTACAACTTAGCCATGACTTTTATATTCTTTTATATTATATCAATATAAAAACAAATTATTTTTAATTGTTATCAGCCTCATTTACAGTGCATGCATTCGCTGATTACCAGCTTTGATTTGAGATTGAACATGCCCCTAAGCAAGCTGCCCACACCCAGCCAGAACCTCAGCGTCGCGGCTACCAAGCGTGATGTAGCACAAGAAATTTTGTGTGCGGTCGAGGAGCTAAAGCTGGGCTCAGGTTTCGGCTCAGTCGAAATCATGCTGCATGCAGGCCGTGTTACCCAAATTGAAAAACGCGAGAAACTTAGATTTACCTAAGCTAGCAGTAAAAACCAGGCCTACTGTCCCTAGACAACTACAAGTACAGCGGCGAAATAACAAAACAATAAAATCATCGTTATTTAGCTGACCAGTTGGCTGGAAGCACGACCGAGGAGATAGCAATGCAATTTAAATTTACAAAATTCGCCACAGCACTGATTGCCAGCGGCATTATTTCACTACCGATGGCAGCGCAGGCTAACGACAGTTCAGAACTGGAAGAGCTGCGCAACTTAGTACAAGAACTGAGCCAGCAAGTCAAAATACTGGCACGCAAAGGTGAAATCAATTCTGAAGAAACTGCAGCCGCCAAAAAAATAACGCCGCTCGTTAAAGCCAGCGAAAATGGCTTCGGTTTAGAGTCTGCTGATGGCCAGAATGTGATTAAACTAAAAGGTCTGTTGCATGTAGACCATCGTAACTACAGCGAAGTCAACGGCCTTGGCAGTGATGGTGCTAATACTAGTGGTTTTGATTTCCGCCGCATCCGCCCAACAATTGAGGGCACGGTACTGGGTAAATATGATTTCCGCTTTACGCCGGAATTTGGTGAAGCCAAGACCGCAAACGCAACTAGCACCAGTGGTATTGTCGATGCCTACATCGACGCCCGCTTTGATCCTTCGTTAAAACTGCGTGCCGGTAAATTCAAACCATTTGTTGGCCTGGAAAGACTGCAAGGCGGCGCTGATATCAAGTTTATTGAGCGCAGCTACGTTAGCAACAATATTTTGCCTAATCGCGATCTCGGCATCGCCATCCATGGCGATGTATTTGCAGGTAATCTTAATTATGCCGTCGGTATCTATAACGGCGTAGTGGATGGTGGCGACAATTCAACTAACAAGGACACCAATGTCGATAAAGAATACTCGGCGCGTATATTTACTACCCCATTTAAAGATAGCGACAGTGCTTTCTCTGGCCTAGGTTTTGGTCTGGCCGGCACATATGGCAATTCTAAAGGAACAACTACAGTAGGCTCAATTACTGGTATAAGCGGATTACCTAGTTACAAAACTGCCGGCCAGCAATCCAGCTTTTTCACCTATGCCGCAGGAACTATTGCTGACGGCGCGAGGGAGCGCATTGCGCCACAAGCCTATTACTACTATGGTCCATTGGGTGTAATTGCTGAATATGCGCGCGTGTCGCAGGCGGTCAGTAATGGTACAAGCTCAGAAAAACTCGGCAATGATGCCTGGCAAATTGCCGCGTCGTATTTTCTGACCGGTGAAGATGCAGCATTTAAAGGCGTAAAACCAAAACAAGTATTTAGCAATAATGGTGGCGGCTGGGGCGCGTGGGAGCTAGTCGCGCGTTATCAGGAAAACAATATTGATCATGCCGCCTTTAATACTGCCGCTTCAGGTGCAGGTTTGCGCTATGCCAACCCCAGAACAAATGCTAAAGCCGCAAAATCATGGGCAGCAGGCGTGAACTGGTACCTTAATCAAAATGTAAAAGTAGTACTGAATTATGAACAAACCAGTTTTGATGGTGGTGGCGAAATCAATTCTATCGGCTCATTTACCAATATTGCTGATCGACCAAATGAAAAAACACTGTTCAGCCGTCTGCAGTTAGCTTATTAATTTACTTAACATAGGAAATATCCCATGAAAAAAACACTTTTAGCGATCGCATTACTGGGCACAGTCTACGCTATTGCCGCACCGCTTAATGCCGTTGCCAAAGACATTGAATTATTGAATGTTTCATACGACCCGACCCGGGAGTTATATGTCGATTACAACAAGGCATTTGCCAGTTACTGGAAAGCCAAGACCGGTGATATCGTCAGCGTTAAGCAGTCACACGGCGGTTCTGGCAAGCAGGCACGGGCAGTGATTGACGGCTTGCCTGCCGATATTGTCACGCTGGCGCTGGCGTATGATATTGACGCGATTAACGAAAAAGCTAAGCTCATTCCAAAAAACTGGCAGTCACGTTTAGGCAACAATAGCGCACCGTTCACCTCAACTATCGTGCTGTTAGTGCGTAAAGGTAATCCAAAGAAAATTAAAGATTGGGATGATTTGATCAAACCCGGCGTGTCAGTGATTACGCCCAACCCAAAAACCTCAGGCGGTGCACGCTGGAATTATCTGGCAGCCTGGGCTTATGGATTAAAGCATAACAACAATGACGAAAGCAAAGCTAAAGACTTTGTTAAAAAGATATTCAACAATGTACCGGTACTCGATTCTGGTGCACGTGGATCGACGACTACCTTTGTCGAGCGCGGTATTGGTGATGTCTTTATTTCCTGGGAAAATGAAGCCTTTCTCGCGCAGAAAGAACTCGGCCCGGACAAGTTTGAAATCGTGGTGCCGTCTTTGTCTATTTTGGCGGAGCCACCGATCACCATCATTGATAAAACCGTCGATAAACGTAAAACCCGTGAAGTAGCCCAAGCTTATTTAGAATATCTCTATTCTGACGTCGGCCAGGATATTGCCGGCAAACATTACTACCGCCCAACGCTGGCTGCGGCAGCGGCGAAGTATGAGAAACAATTTCCAAAAATCAATTTAATCAAAATTGATGATGTCTTTGGTGGTTGGCAAAAAGCGCAAAAAACCCATTTTTCTGACGGCGGCACGTTTGATCAGATTTATCAAAAGTAGTAATGCGTTCATTGTCAGTGAGCAGTGCCAGACAAAATCTGGCGCTGCTATTCACAGCAGGCTCTTATCATGAGTTCAGTATTAATTTTAGGCTGTACTATCCCTGCACTAGCGTTTACAAAAAAATTGAAAATGCGTTCAATTTAACAACAATACACTTAACACACTAAGCGCCCACAGCCACAACACCACCGTAATTAGGTATAGTGGCCTAGCTGCCAAAAACTTAGATTAGCGCGTGAATTCCAGCGCGTTTGTTCGCTCAAATATGCGCTTTAAAAATTATTTTATATAAAACGATGCAGCCATTACTGCACTAAATGCAGCATGATCTTACTCACCGGCTCAACTGATCAGCGCGCGCTGCATCAAGCAGCCTCATATTAAAGGATGTTTATGAAACTGGAAACCTTAGCCATACACGCCGGCTATAGCCCGGAAGCCACCACTAAAGCGGTTGCCGTGCCGATCTATCAAACCACGTCTTATGCATTTGACAGCACGCAGCATGCGGCTGATTTATTTGATCTTAAGGTGCAAGGCAATATCTACACCCGTATCATGAACCCGACGACAGCGGTGCTTGAACAAAGACTGGCACAACTCGAGGGCGGCATCGGCGCCTTGGCTGTTGCCTCTGGCATGGCAGCAATTACCTATGCCATACAAACCATCGCCGAAGCTGGCGACAATATTGTGTCCATATCTACCTTATACGGCGGCACCTATAATTTATTTGCGCACACGCTGCCCAAACAGGGTATTGAAGTACGTTTTTTTGATTATCGCGACCCGGCCGCATTGGAAGCGCTGATCGACAGCAAAACCAAACTCGTTTTTACAGAATCCATCGGCAACCCACTGGGCAATATTGTTGACATTAAAGCCATCAGTGCTATCGCCCATAAACATGGCATTCCGGTTATAGTCGATAACACGGTGGCAACACCGGTGCTGCACCGGCCATTTGAACACGGCGCCGACATTGTGGTGCACTCGCTGACCAAATACATCGGTGGCCATGGCAACTCCATCGGCGGCATTATTGTTGATAGCGGCAAGTTTCCCTGGGGTGATCACCAAGAGCGCTTCCCCAGCCTGAATACGCCGGACCCAAGTTACCATGGCGTCAATTACGTCGAGGCATTAGGCCCGCTAGCCTACATCGCGCGCGCCCGCGTCGTGCCGCTGCGTAATACCGGCGCCGCACTGAGCCCATTCAACACTTTCCTTATTCTGCAGGGACTGGAAACGCTGGCACTGCGTATGGAGCGCCACTGCGACAATGCCTTAGCTGTCGCTAAACATTTGCAGCAGCATGCCAAAGTAAAATGGGTGAAATATGCCGGACTCAGCGACCATCCGGAACATGCGCTGATGCATCAGTACCTCGGCGGAAAAGCCTCGGGAATCTTGTCATTTGGCGTAGAAGACGGCATCGCCGGCGGCACGCGTTTTATCGATGCGCTGCAACTGATATTGCGCCTGGTTAATATTGGCGATGCCAAAAGTTTAGCTTGCCATCCGGCAACCACCACGCATCGGCAGCTCAATGCGGCCGAACTCAAAAAAGCCGGCGTGAGCGAGGATATGGTACGTTTATCCATCGGCATTGAACATATAGACGATATTATTGCTGATTTAGATCAGGCACTGGCGCAGGTGTAGTGATGTCCTTAACCTAGCCCTAAAACTAGCAACCACCGGCTAGTCAGCTGAGTGGCACTAGCAGTAAATTCCGGCAAACTTAAACCGCTTGCCGGAATTTTTTTGCGCGCATATTCATGCTGGCATGGATTACGATTAAATAGTGCTTGGCAGCTTACTCGAACTTAAGCGTAACATCGCATTCTTCATAATCGACAACTGCTAGCTTGACCTGCACCAGCAGTTCGCGCCAAACAATCTCCAGCGTATGACCCACAAAATAATCCACGTCCGCTTCTTTTAAATCCGGCAAACCAAGGTGATTAGCCAACGGCATTGCAGCTAAAGCTGTGAGCTGCAACTCACTGCAACGCTAACGGCTTTAAAAACGCAAAAACCAGCGGTGTTACGACACACTGGCGTCCGGCTGTCCGGTCAGCACCGGCTAACTTTGAGAATACGCTATTAATAAGGGGTACGGCTATTGGCCTTGAATTTGAATGCGTGTGGCTAATAGACAGCACTAGCCGCCTGAAAAAAGTGCGCCTGTGCCTATTTAATGCAAAATTTTATACACGGCCCATTATTCAATTTATTTATATCTATATTTTTTAATATTCTTTTACATTATTAAATTAGTTCGCTACAGTAGATGCATTCGATTTCGCCCAATTTAATCATACAAGGTCACCCCTCATGCTTAAAAAAATAAGCACCATCGCTGTATTTATCGCATCCGCCACCCTGTTATCAGGCAATGCCATTGCCGACAACAGTTTACTGAATGTTTCATATGATGTTAGCCGCGAATTCTACAAAGACTTCAATCCTGCATTTGCCAAGTACTGGAAACAAAAAACCGGCGAAACCGTGACTATCAATCAATCTCATGGCGGCTCGAGCAAACAGGCGCGTGCGGTAAGCGATGGCCTGGAAGCGGACATTATCAGCATGAATCAGGCACCGGATATTGATATTCTTTACGAGCGCGCCAAGCTGATTCCAAAAGACTGGCAAAAACGCTTGCCTTATGCCAGTACACCAAGCAGCTCAACCACGGTATTTCTGGTGCGCAAAGGTAACCCTAAAAATATCAAGGACTGGGATGATTTAATCAAGCCAGGTATTGCTGTCGTGCTGCCTAACCCGAAAACTTCCGGTAATGGTAAATATAGCTATTTGGCAGCCTGGGGCTATGTCATCAAAAAGGGCGGCGATGACGCCAAAGCCAAAGACTTTGTAAGCAAACTATTTAAGAATGTACCGGTGTTGGATGGCGGCGGTCGCGGCGCGACCACCACGTTTGCACAACGCGGCATTGGTGATGCGCTACTGACCTTTGAAAGCGAACTAAACCTGATCAAAAAAGAATTGGGCGACCAGTACGATGTGGTGTATCCATCCGCCAGCATACTGGCAGAAAACCCAATCGCCGTCGTTGATAAATATGTAAACAAGCACAATACTCGCGCTCTAGCACAAGCCTATGCTGACTATCACTTCTCTGTAGATGGGCAAGAAATTGCGGTTAAGCATGATTTAAGACCACGCCTGGAGTCTGTCGCTGCTAAATACAAATCTAAATTTAAAGCAGTAGATTTATTCAGTGTAGATGAAATTTTTGGCAGCTGGGCAAAAGCACAGAAAACCCACTTTGCCGACGGCGGCACGTTCGATCAGATTTATATTAAATAAAATCAGATTTAGCGCGGCTAAGACATGGCGCAACTCAAAATCGTTAGGCCGCATGTGGAGCAATTGAGATTACAACTCAAACAATCCCTGCACCTAAATTTGGACGACTACGAATTAGTCGATCAATCGACAGGCGAGTTTAACAGCACTTATTTAGGCGTGATGCTTAATAGCGCTTTTCAGCCAATTTACGATAGTACAGCCGGCGATTTATCGGTCATGAAGCTATTTTAGTGCCATCTTTGGGTGGCGAGCTGGCAAGCACCCCTGAGTTTGCGTTTACTTACGCCGAGCAAGCCGGAAAGTGGGTTGAATTTGATCGTGTTAGCTGCACCTTGCATGTAATTAATTTCAGAAAAATATATCCCGTGCCATAAACGGCAACGGCGTTGCTAGTGCACAACGCCATTTATAAATAAGATACAGCTATATCGATATAGATAAATATTATTTTTAAATTATTAAAGCCTCTGTTAAATTGGCGCAAATTTAAAGATTAACGATTCAAGAATAACGACTGACGATTAACGACTGAAGAATAAAAATTATGGCAAAACAAAAAAACATACTTCCAGGTTTTAACTTATCACTGGGCTACACCATATTTTACCTAAGCTTGATTGTGCTGATTCCGCTGTCAGCGGCTTTTATTAAAACCACTGAATTAAGCTTGAGTGAGTTTTGGGCGGTAGTGAGCGCACCCAGAGTCGTTGCCTCTTACCAGCTGACTTTTGGCGCCTCCCTTATTGCAGCTTTGATCAATGGCGTATTCGGTTTACTGACGGCATGGGTATTGGTGCGTTACAACTTTCCCGGTAAAAAAATCATAGATGCCCTGGTTGACCTGCCGTTTGCCTTGCCAACTGCGGTCGCTGGTATTGCTCTAACTGCGGTTTACGCCAGTAACGGCTGGATCGGCTCATGGTTAGAGCCACATGGCATCAAGGTCGCATTCACGCCCCTGGGTATTATTGTTGCACTCACCTTTATCGGCTTGCCGTTTGTGGTGCGTACGGTGCAGCCGGTGCTTGAAGATCTGGAAGCTGAAACCGAAGAAGCTGCTGCCAGCCTGGGAGCAAACCGCTGGCAGACTTTCTCCAAAATTATATTCCCGGCGATCTGGCCGGCATTGCTCACCGGCTTTGCCTTGGCGTTTGCGCGCGCGATCGGCGAGTATGGTTCAGTGATTTTTATTGCCGGCAATATGCCGATGGTGTCAGAAATTACGCCGTTGATCATTATCACCAAACTTGAACAATATGATTATGCCGGCGCCACCGCCGTGGCCGTGGTCATGCTGGTGATTTCGTTCATATTATTGTTCGCTATTAATGGGATGCAGTGGTGGTTTAAGCGCCGTAGCAGCAGTGTAGACTAAAGCCACAACAGATTAATCGCAGCGCCAACATCACTGGCGCGTGCTCGGCTCGCAAGATTTTTTATTAGGTTGAATCATGTCCATTAAAACCACTTCGCAATACAGTAGTTACCACAGCAAAGTTGCACGCAGTCGTGCCACCTTAGAACCAGCCTGGATCCGCTGGCTACTCATCGCCATTACCCTCGGGTTTTTAGGCCTGTTTTTAATCGTGCCTCTGGTCGCGGTATTTACCGAGGCCTTACGCAAAGGCTTTGATACCTATATCACCGCTTTAATCGATCCCGATGCGCTGTCTTCGATCAAACTCACATTAATTGCAGCGGCCATCGCCGTGCCTTTGAATCTGGTGTTTGGTGTGGCTGCAGCCTGGGCGATCGCCAAATTTGAGTTTAGAGGCAAAAGCATACTCATCACCCTGATCGATCTGCCGTTTGCGGTTTCGCCGGTGATCGCCGGCTTGATTTTCGTACTGATCTTTGGGCTGCAAGGCTGGTTTGGCTCCGCACTGGTGGACCATGACATCAAGGTTATTTTTGCGATTCCGGGCATCGTATTAGCCACCGTATTTGTGACCTTTCCGTTTATCGCCCGTGAGCTAATACCGCTGATGCAGGCGCAAGGCAAAGACGAGGAAGAAGCCGGCCTTGTGCTCGGCGCCTCCGGCTGGCAGATTCTGTGGCGCATCACCTTACCTAATGTGAAGTGGGGTTTGCTCTACGGCGTAATTTTAACCAATGCCCGCGCCATGGGTGAGTTTGGTGCAGTGTCGGTAGTCTCCGGCCATATCCGCGGCATGACCAACACCATGCCGTTGCATGTAGAAATTTTATACAACGAATACAACTACGCCGCCGCCTTTGCCGTGGCCTCACTACTGGCCTTATTGGCCCTGGTGACACTGGTGCTCAAAACATTTTTTGAGTGGCAAGTCGCACGGTCAGCAAGCAACAGAGAACTTTAGCTAAGCGGCGCGTCAATTAGTTAAGCGGCTCGTCAATTAGTCAATATTAGCCGTCAATACAATATTAGAATCGGAATAAAACCATGAGCATAGAAGTCCGTAATATCAAAAAGAACTTTGGCAGCTTTAGCGCCCTCAACGATGTCAGCCTGCATGTACCCAGCGGCGAGCTGGTGGCATTACTCGGCCCGTCCGGCTGTGGCAAAACCACATTATTACGCATTATCGCCGGTCTGGAATCGCCCGACTCCGGCAGCATACTGTTTCATGGTAACGATGCGACCACGCACGAGGTACGTGAGCGTGAGGTTGGCTTTGTGTTCCAGCATTACGCCTTGTTCCGCCATATGACCGTATTTGAAAATGTAGCATTTGGTTTGCGCGTACGTCCAAAACAAACCCGCCCGTCCGACGCTGAAATTAAACGCCGCGTGCATGAGTTACTCGAACTGGTGCAGCTGGACTGGCTCGCAGATCGCTATCCGCCACAGTTATCCGGCGGCCAGCGCCAGCGTATCGCCTTGGCGCGCGCACTCGCGGTTGAGCCTAAAGTATTATTGCTCGACGAGCCTTTCGGTGCGCTCGATGCAAAAGTACGCAAAGAGCTGCGCCGCTGGTTACGCCGCCTGCACGATGAGCTGCATATCACCAGTATCTTTGTCACCCATGATCAGGAAGAAGCGCTGGAAGTGGCCGACCGTGTCGTCGTAATCAACAAGGGTCAGGTAGAGCAAATCGGTTCACCGCAAGATGTGTACGATCATCCGGTATCACCATTTGTTTACCAGTTTTTAGGCAATGTGAATCAATTCAAAAGTAATATCCATGAAGGCGTCGCTAAAATTGGTGCCGTTGATCTCAAGCTTGATGCACATCATGCTACACAAAATAGCCCGGCACTGGCATTTGTGCGCCCGCACGATATTGAAATTGATAAACAGCTACGCCCAGATCAAGCCGGGTTTGAAGCCATCGTCAGCTATATTCATGCCATCGGTCCATTGGTCAGATTAGAACTGCAACGCGCCGATCAGACCGAACTCATCGAAGCCGAGCTCACACAAGAGCGTTTTCGCGAGTTAGCACTCACTCAGGGCGAGCACGTGTATATCTACCCGCGTAATGTGCGTGTGTTTTTAGATGCTGCGCTTAAGGCTTAACGACACACATATTGCCGGTGCATTAACAGCAGCGTCGCTGCTGCTAATCTAAAACATGCCGAATAAAAAAAACGCACTCAAGTTCGAGGGCGTTTTTTATGCACATTGCCTATCGTTAATACAAATTTAGCGGCCGCTAATTTTACAATAAAATCTTAGCGCTCAACTGCAGCGCTGCGACTTACAGCGCTAGGCCCTGAGCATCAAACAAACCTGCAAATAGAATTGAGCTCAGGTAACGCTCACCAGAATCGGGCAATACGACGACGATGGTTTTACCGGCATTTTCTGCACGCTGCGCATAGCGCACGGCAACCGCCACCGCTGCGCCGCAGGAGATGCCGGCGAGTATGCCTTCTTCACGCGCCAAGCGCTGCGCGTAAAGGATGGCCTCATCATTACTCACCAGCGCAATATCATCCACCAAAGATAAATCCAGCACCGCCGGCACAAAGCCAGCACCGATGCCCTGTATCTTATGCGGGCCGGGCGTCAGTGCCAGTCCGGCGCGCTGCTGCGTCAATACCGGGCTAGCCTCAGGCTCGACGGCAACGCTGATGATAGGCTGGGCTTTTATGGTTTTGAAATAACGCGAAACACCAGTAATGGTGCCGCCCGTGCCCACCCCTGACACAAAAATATCCACCTTGCCATCGGTATCATCCCAAATTTCCGGGCCGGTGGTGGTTTCATGGATGGCAGGGTTAGCCGGATTGTTAAATTGCTGCAGCAATACATAGCGCTCTGGGTCAGCCGCGGCAATGGCCTCGGCCTTGGCAATGGCACCGGTCATGCCTTTGCCGCCTTCGGTCAGCACCAGTTTGGCGCCATAGGCGAGCAATAATTTACGCCGTTCTATGCTCATCGTATCCGGCATAGTTAAGGTCAATGGAATCCCCTTAGCCGCCGCAACAAAGGCCAGCGCAATACCGGTATTGCCGCTGGTCGGCTCAACCAGCTCCTTACCAGGCCCGAGTAAACCGCGCTGCTCGGCATCCCACACCATCGCCGCACCGATGCGACACTTAATCGAATATGCCGGATTACGACCTTCTATCTTGGCAAGTACGGTAGCGTCGGCGCCATCAGTAATGCGGTTAAGCCTGACCAACGGCGTGCGACCTATCGATTGTGCATTATCCTCAAACCATTTAGACATCATTATTCCTTTCATTAAGCAATGGCGTGCACTGCTAATAGCCATTGCTATAAGGCCATTAATCTATTCTTTGGCTAATAACTTTAGCAAAATATTTTACTAGGCGTAAATAGTTTTTGCTTGTTTGTATATACGCATAAAGAATAACCAGCTGCCAAGATCGGCTTACTGCCAGCTAACATCATCCACGTTCACAACGCTGTAGACCGCCGATTTGCGCTATTCAATCTGATTTAAACATGTAAATATTAGCCAGACATTACTGATTGCCCGGGATACTTTAGTTTAAAATAGTCACTTTAATCAGGCCGCTGACTTCAGGTTTGCGGCTTGTATCATTGTCAGCGGAATAAATCACTATGCTTATCGACTGGATTAACTTCACCCCGATCTCGGCGCTGGCCGGCGGCGCAGTCATCGGTATTGGCGCCGCCATGCTTGCGCTGTTTAATGGCCGTATTGCCGGCATTTGCGGCATCGCTGCCGGACTGATCAAACCGCAAAAAAATGATATCAGCTGGCGGGTGGCATTTATTGGCGGGCTGATCGCAGCGCCGCTAATCTGGGCACTGGTTGCGCCCTTGCCTACGATTAAAATTGAAGCCAGTTCCGGTTTGCTGGCGCTTGCTGGCCTCATCGTTGGCATTAGCACGCGCTATGGCTCGGGCTGCACCAGCGGTCATGCCGTCTGTGGCATTTCACGCCTGTCACCACGCTCATTGATTGCCACCCTCGCCTTCATGAGCAGCGGCTTTTTAACGGTCTATGTCATGCGCCATCTACTGGGCCTCTGACCACACGTCCCTTTTGACTTCACTTTCTATCAGGCATCGCTTAGCCCTAACCTAGAGTATCTGTTTCATGAAACCACATTCAGCTAATATTTTAACACTCGTTTTTGCGGCACTAGCCGGCATCGTCTTTGGCCTAGGCCTGCTTCTGGCCGGCATGGCCAACCCGGCCAAGGTGCTGGCTTTTCTTGATCTGGGCGGCTTATGGGATCCATCACTGGCGCTGGTCATGGTCGGCGCTATTGCCGTGGGTGTCGTTGCATTTCGTTTCGCCAAAAAACGTCACTTGAGCTTACTCGGTTTAACGATGCAGCTACCGACAGCGACACAGATTGATAAACGATTAACATTGGGCGGCCTCGCCTTTGGCATAGGCTGGGGCTTATCCGGCATTTGTCCAGCGCCAGCATTTGTATTACTCGGCACTGGCAGTCAGCAAGGGCTTATCTTTGTCATTGCCATGCTCTGCGGCATGGCAATTTTTGAGATCATTGACCATAAGCGTAACCATTAAAACGAAATCGTATTAAGTAAGCACATAGTCCTACCACTCTGCACTGCTTAAACCCTATATTTCTGGCCAGTGCTACGCGCTGAACTACAGGTATTTACTTAAATTACGGCAGAAGAAACGTTAAGCTTTGCAGCTTTGATTGTAAGGTCGTCCAGTAAATCAGCGTTTAGTCTTGCCATATCAATTCCGTACACAACGTACAAAAGACTATTCAGATAGGCATATCAATTTAATGCTTATTCACGTGTAAATATTTTTCGATTTTTCATACACGTCTTTAATCCCCCATCGTCATTTTGGGCGTAGCGAAGAATCCATAACAATGTAACGATAAAGCAGGATTTCGCTACGCTCAGAATGACGGCCCTGCAACTCGCATAGATATTGGCTTGCTGGGCAAGTATTTAGGGTGTTTGAATCATTTAATCAGTTAGTAATGACTATTTACACAAAATTCTTGACCCCGTCCTCTAAGGTTATAATTTAAATTGAAGTGTTATTTACCATTCTCGTTTCACTCCCAGTTTAATGCGCCGCCTGTTTGATACTCAGTGACACGTGTTTCAAAGAAGTTTTTCTCTTTCTTTAAATCGATCATTTCACTCATCCAAGGAAACGGGTTATTTGCACCTGGGTACAACACATCTAAGCCAATTTGCTGGCAACGACGGTTGGCAATAAAGCGTAAATACTCTTTAAACATCGTTGCGTTTAGCCCTAACACACCGCGTGGCATGGTGGCTTCCGCGTACTGGTATTCCAGCTCAACAGCGTGTTGCATGAGTACTTTGATTTCATCTCTGAATTGGGTCGTCCATAAATGAGGATTTTCGAGTTTGATGGTGTTAATCACATCAATGCCAAAATTACAGTGCATGGATTCATCGCGTAGAATATATTGATACTGCTCAGCCGCACCTTGCATTTTATTTTGGCGACCAAGGGCTAAAATTTGAACAAAACCCACGTAAAAAAACAAACCTTCCATAATGCAGGCAAATACGATGAGTGAGCGTAAGAGTTGCTGGTCAGTTTCTGGCGTGCCAGTTTTAAACATCGGGTCAGTAAGTGTATTGATGAATGGAATTAAAAAATCATCTTTGGCTTTAATGCTCGGCACTTCTTGGTAAGCGTTAAATATTTCACTTTCATCTAGCCCCAAACTTTCTACGATATATTGGTAAGCATGGGTATGAATGGCCTCTTCAAAACCTTGTCGCAGCAAGTATTGGCGGCATTCTGGCGCAGTTATGTGACGGTAGGTGCCAAGCACGATATTATTCGCTGCAAGTGAATCAGCCGTGGTAAAGAAACCAAGGTTGCGTTTTATGATTAAGCGCTCATCGTCGGTGAGTGCGGTGCGGTCTTTCCACTGTGCAATATCACGGCTCATTGATACCTCTTGTGGCATCCAGTGATTAGCACAGCCTGCTAGATATTTATCCCACGCCCAATGATACTTAAATGGCACAAGTTGATTCACATCGGTTTGACCGTTTATCATACGTTTGTCAGAAGCATTTACGCGCCCTGATTGCAGCGCTTGATTGGCAGCGGTTGGTTTAAGCATTGAGGCTACCGCAGCTGTTGGCAATGCCTTTAACGTTGGCGCGTCTTGCTGGGCGTAGGTTTCTGTGATGACTTCATCTTCAAATGACAACATAGTTATTTTTCCTTAATTTTTAATATTATTTTTATTACTGGCAAGATTCGCACTCTGGATTATCAATCGAGCACATTTGGGGTGCTGGCTCTGATACATGTGCGGAAACTGCATTGAGTTCACCACCTGTGCCTGTCGATTTTTCAGCCGCTGTTGCGCCTAATGAACGTAAGTAATATGTGGTTTTTAAACCGCGTTGCCAAGCGAGTATATAAGTATCGTTAAGTTTCTTGCCTGAAGGCACGGCAAAGTACAAGTTAAGCGATTGCGCCTGATCTATCCATTTTTGGCGACGTGCAGCCGCTTCAATCAACCATGTTGGGTCAACATCAAAGGCTGTGGCGTAGAGTTGTTTCAGTTCGGTGGGCACACGATCAATTGGTGCGAGCGAGCCATCAAAGTATTTCAAGTCAGCCACCATGACTGCATCCCATAAATCAAGGGCCTTCAGATCGTTGACTAATTGCTCATTCACAATAGTAAATTCGCCGGATAGATTAGATTTCACATAGAGATTTTGGTATTCAGGTTCAATGCTGGCCGATACACCAACAATGTTAGAAATGGTTGCCGTCGGTGCAATCGCCACGCAATTAGAATTCCGCATACCTACGGTTTGAATGCGCTTACGTAATGCATCCCAATCCAGTGTTTGGCTTCTATCCACGTCCACATTGCCGCCACGCTCGCTTAACAACAAGTCTAGTGTATCGAGTGGTAAAATGCCTTGGTCCCACAGGCTACCTTTAAAGCTTGAATAGACACCGCGCTCTTCGGCTAACACCGTTGAAGCATAATAAGCGTTGTAACATACCGCTTCCATAGCATGGTCGGCAAACTCAACCGCTTCCATACTTGCATACGGAATTCGCATTGCATGTAAGCAATTCTGAAAGCCCATAATACCCATGCCGACAGGACGGTGGCGTGTATTTGCGTTGCGTGCTTTGCCTACCGGGTAAAAGTTAATATCCACCACGTTATCTAGCATGCGCATGCCCACTTTGACGGTAGCTTCTAGTTTGTCGTTATCTAGCGCTAATTTTCCACCCACTTGTTTTAAATGCTGCACTAAATTCACCGAACCTAGATTGCATACGGCAATTTCCGTGTCTGAAGTATTAAGTGTAATTTCCGTACACAAGTTTGAACTATGCACCACCCCTACATGTTGCTGCGGTGAACGAATATTGCATGGATCTTTGAAGGTAATCCAAGGATGACCAGTTTCAAACAACATAGAAAGCATCTTGCGCCACATTTGTAGTGCAGGGATTTTCTTAAATAGCTTGATTTCACCATTTTCAGCACGACGCTCATATTCGACATAAGCTAGTTCAAAAGCTTTGCCGTATTTATCATGTAAATCAGGCACGTCAGATGGTGAAAACAATGTCCAATCACCGGCTTCGGTCACACGACGCATGAATAAATCAGGAATCCAATGCGCGGTGTTCATGTCATGCGTGCGGCGACGGTCATCGCCTGTGTTTTTACGTAAATCTAGAAACTCTTCAATATCTAAATGCCACGTTTCTAAATAACCGCATACGGCACCTTTGCGTTTGCCACCTTGATTGACTGCAACAGCTGTGTCATTGACAACTTTTAAGAATGGAATAACACCCTGGCTTTTTCCATTAGTACCTTTAATACGTGCGCCTAAAGAACGCACTGGCGTCCAGTCATTACCCAAACCGCCAGCGTATTTTTGCAGCAAGGCATTTTCTTTGATGCCTTGATAAATACTGTCTAAATCATCGCTCACGGTGGTCAAGTAGCAGCTTGATAACTGCGAATGTAGCGTGCCAGCATTAAAGAGTGTTGGTGTCGAACTCATGAAATCGAAACTACTGAGCACGTTGTAAAACTCAATGGCACGGGCTTCGCGGTCAATTTCATTTATCGCTAAACCCATTGCCACCCGCATGAAAAAGATTTGTGGTAACTCAATGCGACGCTCTTCTATGTGCAAAAAATAACGATCATAGAGCGTTTGTATGCCTAAGTAACCAAACTTAAAGTCGCGATCTTTCACCAATGCTGAGGCTAATTTAGTTAAATCAAATTGCGCTAAGCGCGAGTCTAATAACTCGGCATTAATGCCAATCTTAATGTAGCGCGGAAAGTATTCAGTATAATGCGCATCCATTTCGGCATGACTGACACGCTCACCTAACACCTCAGCACGGACTAAATCTAACTGTAAACGTGCAGTGACGTAGTTATAGGCAGGCTCGGTTTCAATTAAGCTGCGGGCAGATAAAATGAGGGCTTTATACACTTCTAAAAACGAAATGCCATCATATAAATCACGCACCGCTTGCTCAACTACTAGGTTCGGATTTACTACATCATCTAAGTTTAAACAAGCTTCACTGACCATATCATTGAGTTGCTTAATATCTAGTGGAGTCAATTTTCCATCAACATTCACATTAAGCACATGACTGGGTTCTACCGTTGGATGACTTGCTTTTTCAGCAGCGCGCTCTGCATTACGCTTTTCACGATAAAGTACATAAGCACGCGCAACATCGTGGTTGCCATTGCGCATGAGTACCAATTCTACTTGGTCTTGAATATCTTCAATATGAATCGCACCGCCGGCAGGCAATCTGCGCATTAAGGCATTATTTACAAGCTGACTCAAAATAGCCACTTGGTCGCGTACCCGCTGCGAAGCACCACTCTGATTGCCTTCGACTGCCAGAAAAGCTTTGGTAATGGCAATGGAAATCTTGTCGAGATAAAAAACAACTACCGCGCCATTACGACGGATGACTTGTAGTGTAGGGGTTGATAGTGCTGACTCTGCACTTATTGCGTCGGTATTAGATGACCTAATACTTGATGAAGATATCTCATCCATTTTAAAGCTCCCTTTATTTAAAGGGCAGGACTCTTTGTTATTGGACAACAATATTCATAAATATATGAAAAAAATTGCCTAACAAAAACCAGCATGGCAGAGCACTTGCACAAGGCACATACTCCATCTGCCGAGGACACCCCGCCTCAAACGTTATAAAAATACTTTCACCTATCAATAAGTAGGTGAAAAATGTCTACGGCAGGTCTCCTGGCTTTCAGGTCAACATCATCTGTCAGCCTTCCCACATGATGATTTATGCAGTGGCAGTTTTATGACAGATAACTCGCTGATTACAGTTGCGGGGGCAGCTTCGGCATTAAGGTTTTTATCGTAAAAACCTCGCACCGAATTCCCTATTATCTCAATATTTGATTAAATATTGAGAACCGTATAAACGCACTATAGCGCAGTATGATGTGGAATTTCAAGTGACAAAACACTATATGTAGCTAAATATTGAAAATAAATAGCTATATATGCTCCGTAGTGTTTTATTGTTGCGCTGTTCAAGTGAATTGTTTTCTCAGATTATTTGCCACTGTGACCATATTCTGGAGGGCTTGTTTTGTTTCATCCCAGCCACGGGTTTTTAGACCACAATCAGAGTTAATCCAAAGTCTTTCAACGGGAATTACCTTGATTGCGCGGAGCATGAGCTTTTCCATAGCATCTACCGAAGGTACACGAGGCGAATGAATGTCATAAACACCAGGGCCAATTTCATTCGGGTATGAGAATTCACCAAAAGCATCTAGCAATTCCATGGCAGAACGCGATGTTTCAATGGTAATCACATCAGCATCCATGGCGGCGATAGCTGGCAAAATATCGTTAAACTCCGCATAGCACATATGGGTGTGAATCTGCGTGTCATCATTCGCCACGCTGGCACTAAGTTTAAATGCTCGTATCGCCCAAGCTAGATATTGTGTCCAAGCAGTCTTTTGCAATGGCAAACCTTCGCGCAATGCTGGTTCATCTATTTGAATAATAGCAATGCCTGCTTTTTGTAAATCATCCACTTCATCGCGTATCGCTAAAGCTAATTGTAATGCCGTAGTTTCACGGGATTGATCATCACGTACAAACGACCATTGCAATATAGTAATCGGGCCTGTAAGCATGCCTTTTACCGGTTTTTTAGAAAGGGACTGTGCAAATTTTGCTGTAGCTACCGTCATGGGTTGAGGTCTATAGACATCGCCGTAGATAACAGGCGGTTTTACACAGCGTGAGCCATAACTTTGCACCCAACCATTTTCAGTAAACGCATAGCCTGCTAACTGCTCCCCGAAGAACTCCACCATGTCATTACGCTCGGCTTCGCCATGCACAAGTACATCAAGGCCTAACTTTTCTTGTTCACGAATCGCATATTCGATATGCGACTCCATATTTGCATTATATTTTTGTTGGCTAATAGCCCCTTTTTTTAATGCGGCACGACTCGCTCTAATATCAGGCGTTTGTGGGAAAGAGCCGATTGTTGTAGTTGGCAATAATGGTAGATTCAAACGTGCTTTTTGTGCGAGTTGACGCAATGGAAATGGACTGTGTCGATTTTCATTGACTGTATCTAATCGAGAAATTCTTGCCTTCACACTGGTTGAATGAACTCGAGCAGAATTGTTGCGCGAGGCAATTGCAGCGCGTGAAACCGCCAATTCAGCCGCTACCGACTCAGCACCATAATTTAATGCGTGAGCAAGCAAATTAAGCTCCGCTAGCTTCTCATCAGCAAAGGCTAACCAAGATTTAATTTCGGTATCAAGTTTAACCTCATACGCTAATGTGACAGGGGTATGCAGTAATGAGCAACTAGGGGCTATCCACAAACGTTCGCCTAACCTTTGCACCCAAGGTTCTAACAGCGCAAGTGTTTTATCTAAATCATTACGCCAAATGTTACGGCCATCAATCACGCCAGCCGACAACACCCAATGACTAGGAAGCGCATTTACCCAAGGACCTAATTGCTCTGGTGCACGCACCAAATCAATATGAATGCCGTCCACAGGCAAGCTTGTAATAAATGCCTGATAGCGAGAGACATTGGCAAAGTATGTTGTGAGCAATAATTTTGGGCGTGATGTTCTAAACCATGCGTAAGCCCGTTCAAAGGCTTTCAGCCAAGCATCGTCTAAATCTAGGGCAAAAATAGGCTCGTCAATTTGTAGCCACGCTATTTTTCTAGTATGAAGCTCTTGCAGTAAATAGACATACTGCTGAACTAAGCTATCTAACAAATCCAGTTTGTTAATGCCACGCACTTTACTCAAATATAAAAAACTCACCGGCCCAAGCAATACTGGTTTCACATTCGAACTTAATTTTTGTGCTTCATCCAGCTGCGTCAGATAATCATGTGCGTTAATCGAGAACTGAGTATCGGCATTAAGCTCAGGTACGATGTAGTGATAATTAGTATCTAGCCACTTGGTCATTTCCATTGCTGGCTGCTCAATATTGCCTCGTGCAAGTGAAAAGTAAGCATTTTCTGGGGAAATGTTTTTTGCACCGAAAGGCGTTTTGCTAAACCGCTGCGGTGATGCACCAAACAACACCGTGTGATCCAGCACGTGGTCGTATAAAGAAAAATCGTTACTGGTAATAAAGCTTAAACCAGCTGCTTGTTGCTTTTTCCAATGCTCAGCGCGCAATGTTTTTGCTTTTTTCTGTAAATAATCTGGAGACGACTCACCACGCCAAAAAGATTCTTGAGCAAATTTTAGCTCGCGCTTTTCACCCACACGAGGGTAACCTAAAATGTGGGTTTTTATTGTATGTTGTGTCATTTTCTATTTTCATCTCAAAGTAAGGCGTGCATTTTGTGACTACAAAATAATTTAATAAAGCGAAAGTTTTTGTGATAAATTTGAATTAAATTCATACCGCAGAACAAAATCCTATAACCATGATCGAAATTCGCCATCTAAAATCACTCAAAGCCATTGCCGAAACAGGCAAGCTAGGCTTGGCCGCCGAACGTGTATTTCTAACGCAATCTGCGCTGTCTCACCAAATACGTGCATTAGAAACGCACTATGAAATAACGCTGTTTAAGCGCAAATCGCAGGGCTTACGATTTACGCCGGCAGGGCAACGGCTGTTAGATTTAGCCAATGAATTATTGCCCCTTATAGAAAAATCTGAGCGTGATTTAATTCGTTTAAAAAGTGATCATTCTGGCGAGCTTAGAATTGTTTTAGAGTGCCACACCTGTTTTGACTGGCTAACACCCGTAATGGATGCCTTTCGGCGTGCTTGGCCAGAGATTGAAGTTGATTTAGTTGCAGGCTTTCATAGCGACCCTTGGCACCTAATAGGTGAGGGTAAAGCCGATTTAGTCATTGGCGGCCTACCGGAAAAAGTACGTGATTTGCAGCATCAACCATTATTCAAATTTGAAATTATGGCCGTATTACCTCCAGATCACAGTAAGCGCAATAAAGCTCGATTTTTAGCTGAAGATTTTAGTGATGAAACGTTGATCACCTATCCAGTGCCTGAAGAACGCATTGACATCATCCGTCACGTGCTTAAACCAGCCAACATTGTATTTGAAAGGCGCGCGGCAGAACTCACAGTCGCCATTATGCAACTTGTGGCTAGTCGTAGAGGTGTCGCAGCGCTGCCCAGTTGGGGTATCAAAAGCTATGTAGATCATGAATATGTGATTGCAAAACCAATTGGTACAAAGGGGTTATGGTCTGAGCTGCATGCGACAGGAACGCAAGACATGATGACAAAACCATATGCGCTAGATTTATTACGCATTATTAAAGAAGTTTGCGCGAATAGTTTGACTGGTATTAAATTACTTTGACTTGTTGGATAAGTGGTTTTGAAGATTGCGTAAACGTTCATTTGAGCAATAAAGATTCGGTTCACATAAAACAAGGAATTGCGCGTTGCACAAAGGTATTGCAAAATACAATCAAATGGCAACAGGAATTCGCAACTATGCACATGGGTTAAAAACGAATAAAAATTTAATCTGATATAGTTTTATACGTTTATTTATACATTTTACAAAGCGACTGCATGAAACGACGAAACACGCTGCGAGGCGTGTTATATTGGTTAAATCATTGTATTTATTGGGATTTTATACGATTTTATACGAAGAAAAACAACAACTTGGTGTCGACGGCGATACATATTGATAAAAGATTAAATTAGGCGGCCTCGCCTTTGGCATAGGCTGGGGCTTATCCGGCATTTGTCCAGCGCCAGCATTTGTGTTGTTCGGCACCGGCAGTCAGCAAGGGCTTATCTTTGTCATTGCCATGCTCTGCGGCATGGCAATTTTTGAGATCATCGACCGTCAGCGCAATCGTTAAAAAATGTTTAAGCCCGGCTTTAGCCTCTACTTTTTTACAATCGTTTCGTTTTGTTATTGCGCGGCTAGGATGGCTATTCATTCAATAATGGCAATTGGCTTGTGCCACTTTATTTTTAATCAAAACCGCGAATAGACACGCATCCATCAAATTTAGTTAGTTCTGCACAAAATTTATTGTTACAATAATTCCATGGAAGAATCTAATATCAAAAATATAGCCAAAGCACCGCGTAAAAACCAGGCTGGCGGTGGCCGTAAGCCCGGCTCAGGCAAGTTTGGCGAGCCGACTTCAGTGTTACGTATCCCTAGCAGCCAGGCCATGGTAATTAAAGATTTTTTAGTCGCTTATCAACGTCAGCACCTCATTAAAGATTTAGATGCGGTTACGCAGATTACTCTGCCTGCACTCAATGCCCTGCCGATTAAGTTGCCGCTATATAGCTCAAAAGTATCCGCTGGCTTGCCCAGCCCGGCTGAAGAGCATGTCGAAAAGCGCCTGGACCCAAGTGAGTTTTTAATCGACAAGCAAGATGCCACCTTCTTTGTGACCATACAAGGCTATTCGATGATCGATGTCGGCTTATTACCAGGTGATAAAGCCGTGGTAGACCGCTCTAAGCAAGCCTCCATCGGTAATATTGTGCTGGCCGTGCTTGATGGCGAATTCACCATCAAAACGCTGGGGCGTAATCAAGCCGGCGCCGTCAGATTATTACCGGCAAATTCCAGCGGCGCCTATAAACCGATTGAAATTAGCGAAGATATGCACTTTGAGATTTGGGGTGTGGTCACGGGTTCGTTTCGGCGCTTCTAATTCAGTTTTTGAGCATCAGCAATAGCAGAAAATAATTAGATTTTTGCTAGCATAGCCTCAAACGTACCGGTCGGCACCGGTCGACCAAACAAATAGCCTTGATAATAATTACAACCATTATTTTTGAGGAACTGTCGTTGCTCCTCGTCCTCGACGCCTTCGGCAATCACCTCTAAGTCCAAGCTGTGCGCCATACTGATAATGGCGCGCACTATCGTTCTATCACTGTTATCGGTGGCAATATCGCGCACAAATGATTGGTCTATTTTCAGTTGATATAGCGGCAGCTGTTTAAGATATTGCAAAGATGAATAACCCGTCCCAAAGTCATCCAACTCAAAGCGGATGCCAATTTTGCGCAGGGCATTCATCTTCACAATCATGGCGCTCACGTTTTGCAGCAGCATACTTTCGGTTAACTCTAAATTTAGCCGCGCTGGATTAATGGCATGACGTACGACCAGAGCTTCTAACTCTGCCACAAAATCAGCTTGATGAAACTGTTTTGCACTTACATTGACCGACAATGACAGATAGCGGGTGAGTTCGTGTTGCTCCCAGCGTTTAAGTTGCGCACAGGCTGCATCTAGCACCCATTTCCCAATCGGCAGAATCAAGCCGGTTTCTTCTGCCAGCGGAATAAAATTTAACGGCGTAATTAGACCGCGTTCAGGATGTTGCCAGCGAATTAAGGCTTCTGCGCCTAGCGCCTGCCCATCATGCCCCACCTGCACTTGATAATAGAGCTGGAACTGTTGCTGCTCTATGGCTTTGTGTAATTCTGCCTCTAACTCCAGTCGAGCAGTAATCGCTTCTTGCATCTTCGGGTCAAAAAAGCGCAGTGCATTACGCCCAGACGATTTCGCTGCATACATAGCAATATCGGCTTGTTTTAGTAGCGCTTCAACACTGACTTCATGACCATTAAATAGCGTGGCGCCAACACTTAGCGTACTGCGATGCTTATGTGCGGCCAAGCTATATGGCTGATTGAGCGCGGCTTGAATTTTATGGCCTATGGTTTCTGTCTGCGTTGCCGCTATCAACTCTTCTTTGCTCAAATCCTCTAACAGCAGCACAAACTCATCACCGCCGAAGCGCGCTACCGTGTCACCTGCTCGCACACAAGTAACCAGGCGCAGTGAAACTTGCTGCAATAATAAGTCACCAACATCATGGCCTAGTGTGTCATTAATGGTTTTGAAATGGTCGAGATCAAGAAACAGCAGCGCGCCGCGCTTGCCGCTGCGCTTACTTGCTGCGAGCGCTTGTTTTAGCCTATCTAATAATAAGCGGCGATTCGGTAGCTGCGTCAGCGGGTCATAGAACGCCAGATTCTCAATTTCATCTAAGGCGGCTTTGCTATTGGTAATATCAGTCTGTGTTGCCACGAAATTGGTGACGATTCCAGCCTCATCTTTCACGGCAGTGATGGTCAGGTGTTGTGGGTAGATTTCACCGTTCTTACGACGATTCCAGACTTCTCCTTGCCAGCTACCCGTCTGGTTGATAGTTTTCCACATGGCGCTGTAAAAAGCTTTGGTTTGTTTTCCTGAATTTAGTAATTTGGGTGTCTGACCAACGGCTTCTTCTGCGCTGTAACCAGTGATTCGGGTAAAAGCATGATTGACGCGAATAATAATATTGTTGGCGTCGGTGATGAGCATACCTTCCTGCGATTCAAAGGCGGTGGCGGCAATGCGTGATGAGGCTTCTGCCAGCTTGCGCGCAGTGATGTCCTGATGTGTGCCTGACATCAGCAGCGGTTTACCATCTTCAGTCCATGACCATACCTTGCCTCGATCTAACACCCAGATCCAGTGTCCATCTTTATGCCGCATACGTGCTTCGCATTCGTAATAGGCTAACTCATTCGCAAAATGCTTCTCCAGCAGTACTGCCGATTGTGGTGCGTCATCTGGATGTAAAAAACTGATCCAGGTTTGAATGGATGTCGGCTCAATTTCACTGAGTTTATAGCCAACAATCTCAGCCCACAGCGCATTAAACTTAGTGGCACCGGTCTGTACATTCCACTCCCACGTACCGACATGTGTCCCCTCAATAATATTACTTAGCTGCTGCCGCTCGCGGATCAAATCGCTATTCATGCGTTTTGCAGCACTAATAGCACGTTCGCGCCCTGTCACTAGAAACCAGATCAGCAATGACAGCAACATACTGATTAATGTGCCTATAGCGGCGATTAATTTTGTTTGCTTAGCCGAAACGCGTAAAAAAATTGCCGGTAAAGGCTGTATGCCTATAGTCCAGGTATGGCCTTCGACCTTAATTTTAGATAGTTGTGAAAGTGTTGCATTAGCCGGCGCACTAAAATCAGAACCATAGATTGAAGACGCAGCTAAAGTGCTGTCACCATCGAATATATGAATACGTAGATCGTTGGCAAGCTCATCAACCAGCCCTTGCATCAGATTATTCATGCGAAATGGCGCATACACCCAGCCGATAGCTGATGCACGGCGCTCGGCAATGTTGCTGGTACTGCTACCGTTGCGATAGATTGGCACATACATCAGAAATCCAGCCTGTTCTTGCGCGCCAGTTTCCTGCACTAATTTTACTTTCCCCGACAGTGCAACTCGACCAGTATCAATGGCTTGCTGCATGGCTTTTCGTCTTACCGATTCGGAAAACATGTCATAGCCGAATGCACGTAGATTATGGCCGGAAAATGGCTCTAGGAAGACGATAGCACTGTAAATATTGCGCTGACCCTCGGGACGAATCGTGTATTCAGAATAACCCTCGCTGCGCACGGATACGATATGTCCAGCCTTGTTGGCAGGTGGCACGATGAAAGAGAAGCCCACGCCTTGTAAGCCGGGATAGTTACCCGCTAAATTGAGTGTTTCAATATATTGCTTGAATTCATTACGATTGACGTTGACAGAAGCTTTGTATAAACCAGCCGTGCCAAGCAGCACCTGCTCATAGGACTGCATACGCTGTTGGATCAGACTAGTGACCTGACGTGCTCGATAATCAAAGTAGGTTTGCGTTTTTTCAGTAACTTCAATCTGCGCGCTATTGACGATTTGATAGGTAGTGAATAAAGATAGCAATAGCGTTAGCAGCGGCAACAGCACTGCCGGTTTGAAATAAAAATAGTTATAAATTCTCAAGGTAGCTTCTTCTGCGAGCGTCTACATCAAATCATTGAAAAGTATTTAACCCATGGATATTACAGCAAATATCGCAAATCAATAAACAATCAATTTGACCAGCTATTACTTGATGGCTAGCCTGGTCGTTGCGGCTAGCTAGTCTAAACTAGCGATCAACTGCAAAAGCAGATACTTGCTACGCCTATACCTAAAAAGTCACGCTCAACTCGCCTGTCCACCCCAAATTTGCTGCATGGTGAAGGCAATGTCTTTAGCCTCGAGTAAAACACCTTCTGTAACCGCGAAACGCTCCAGTGTCGTATTACGATTAACCGGAAAAGGCAAAGCATCACCCAATGCATCCTTAATCGACTGTACAGCCGGTGTGGTAGCCGTCAGTCCATTAAACAAGACTACGGCAATTTCTTTATTGGCTAATTTAACGCAACTGCCTGGTGGGTAAAGGCCGAGTTCCTTAATAAAACATGCAGTAATTTTTGCATCACAACGCTTATCTCTATCCATTAACAAGCTATGGATTGCCTGCGCCGGGTGTATCGCCTGCCGCAGTTTTCTTGGTGAAATCATCGCCGTGTAACGATCAGCTATGGCAATAATCTTGGCGCCATTGGGGGTCTGATCCGCAGTCAAACCTGCAGGATAACCGCTACCATCAACATGTTCATGATGGTTAAGCACACATGCAAGCCACAGTGCATCAGTAACGCCGGCTTGCTCTAATAGTGACACAGAAATTTCGGGATGATATCGTATTAGCTCGCGCTCTTCTACCGTCGGCGGCTCAGCGCGATTTTGCAAATCCTCCTGCAAACGTAGCATGCCTATGTTCATCGTCAGTGCCGCTGCGGCAATCGATTCAACTTCCTCTGCTGGCAATTGCATGGCTTTGGCCACGATCATGCTTAAAATAGCCGCATCCATCAGGTGGTGATTGGAATAGCCTTCAGCAGTCTGTTTAAATAAAATACAAGCCAGTGCGATGTCTGGATTGGTGCTAATGGCGGCATCTAATATGCGCACAACTTTCATCACTTCTGCCGGAGAGTTTTCCAGTGGCGCCTGTGCAACTATGCCTAATGTGATGTTTTGAATAATGTTATGTGCATGCGCCATGTTAGTTAAAACACGATGCTGCACCTGCGTGCTGATGACCACCGAGGCATCGCTAGCGGAGTGAGATTGCCTGTACTCCTCAGCATTGACTAAAAGACCACGCTCAATCAATGTTTCCAACTGCCGTTCAGACTGCGGAATAAAGCCTTTACGCACCAATAGCCGCTTACTAGCGTCATAAATATCCCACAAAACTGGGTTGCCTAACGCCAGGTCCTCTAGCGATATTTTATGGAAATCTGCTTTACTCACTGTGTAAGCCCACTAGTTGTAATCAGCAGTAATTATATCTCTATAAGGTAGGGAATATTCACTAACGCATTGATTGGCAGCCAGACAACGGTTTGATGGCACTTGAGTTGTTGCAAGCTAACAGATTTTATGAGGCTGGACTAAACCCGTTTTTATAAGCTCGCCATAATGTGTGAAGTCCAGCGTTAATGGGTCACAGCATCGAATAAATCAACCGTTAGCTTTGGCATATCAATTCCGTACAGAACGTACAAAAGATTGTTCAAATATGTTTTGTACACTTCTTGGTACATATTGCAAGGCGAGTGCAGCAAACAAAAAAAACACGCTCTGCGGCGTGTTATGTTGGCTGAATCATTGTATTTATTGGGATTTGATACGATTTGATACGAAGAAAAACGATTACTTGGTGCCGACGGAGAGACTCAAACTCTCACGACCTAAGTCACAACCACCTCAAGGTTGCGTGTCTACCAATTCCACCACGACGGCATTTAATGAGCGTTTGCTCAAAAACAGTTTAACTATTTAGGCACATCCTCTGCACCGGCTGGCGTAGCTGGCACTACTGCCGGTAAAGCTGTATCAGCCGCTACTGGTTGTGTAATATTCGCTTTAATTACGCTGCCGCCACTGACCTTATGACTTGCCAGGTAAGCTAAGGTAAGGCTAGTTGCAAAAAACACCACTACACAAATTGCAGTGGCACGGCTCATAAAGTTAGAGGAGCCGGATACACCAAACAAACTGCCGGAGGCACCACTACCAAAAGATGCGCCCATATCAGCGCCTTTGCCGTGTTGCAACAGCACGAGACCAATAACACCAAGCGCGGCTATTACGTGAATGACTAATACCAATTTTTCCATTTTTCACCTCATGCCATTTGTAACTACACGCTAATTACCGGCGGCAGCATGACATATTCTTTCAAAATCTTGCGGGTTTAACGAGCACCTGCCGACAAGACCACCGTCTATATCTGGCATAACCATTAATTGTACCGCATTTTGCGGATTTACGCTGCCTCCATAGAGGATTTTCAAGCTAGCTGCCGCGGCAATATCCTGCTCAGCCACCTTGCCGCGTATAAATGCATGCATGGCCTGTGCTTGCTCCGCTGATGCAGCCAAACCGGTGCCTATTGCCCAGATCGGTTCATAAGAAACCACGGCATCGGCAAAAACTGATGCGCCGTAAGTATTAATGATGGTATCCATTTGTTTAGCTACGGCCATTTCCATTACCCCAGCCTCACGTTCGAGCAGCGTTTCACCCACACACAAGTTCGGTGTTAAGCCATGCATTTTAGCCTGCATAAATTTAACCGCTACATTTTCATTGGATTCGCAATAAGCCGTGGCGCGTTCAGAATGACCAATAATCACGTGGCTGGCACCAAAGTCGCGCAGCATGCTGGCGCTGACTTCGCCGGTAAATGCGCCGACAGCGTCTTTACTCAAGTTTTGCGCACCCCAGGCAATATTAGTGTTTTTTAGTACAGACTGCGCTTGCGCGAGATATGGATAAGGCACACAAACCACAATATCGATGGTTTTAACAGACGATAAGTTTTCAACATAGGCTTCTAACAACATTTGATTAGAGGCTAAGTTGCCATGCATTTTCCAATTGGCAACCACTAGTTTTTGATGCATGTTAACCTTTTATATTGTTTTACAGACTTGATTTTAACTTTTATGCGCCGTTGCCGTCAATTTCAGCGCTTTAATAGCGGCAGCAGTTTAAATTAAATTTAACGGTTACGTTCTGTTTACTTATGGTCATTATAATAAGCGCTGGGTTTAATGCGGTCTTAACAAGATAAGTCATAACCTGATCCACACTGTAAAAATAGGTGTGTTCTAGCTGACGCTTAGTATGTCGCCAGCCTCAACCAATTCCTATGATTTTAGCTAAAAAACCATCAGCGGCGTTCTAACCCATGACGACGAAACTATCACCTGTGATAGCGATGGCGCGCTTTATGCTGCAAGCATTTCACCTGAATCAATAGCGCAAAAGGCAGCAAGTTACCAAGGCATTATTATGTTAAAAACTGTTATGTTAAAAACTGTCACATCCACAACCGGCGCATCTCAACCAGTCACGATTATTTTATACCATACTTTATTTGCGCTGGCTTTAATGCTACAAGCTAACAGCTTGCTGGCCGCTGAACCCGCAAAATCGACTGTGCTGTCTAGCGCACAAGACTCCTTGTCAAAAACTTGGCAGTCTACAAACTACGAGCTTTATCTTCCGCTTAATACCTGGCACAACCGTCATTATTATAGCGCCGAAAAAATTGACAGCTATAACGAACAGCCATGGGGTTTAGGTATAGGTAAATATCGGTTTGATGATGACGGCGACTGGAATGCCTTATATGTCATGGCTTTTGCCGATTCACATAATAAAATCGAGCCGATTGTTGGCTATGGCTTTCAAAAAATGTGGCGGCCTGCGCACAACTTTCGTCTCGGCGCCGGCTATACCGCGGGCATTACCATCCGTGATGAAATGCACTATGTACCAGTACCAGTGATTGCGCCGCTGGTTTCAGTTGAGTATAAACAGTTGTCCTTGCAGTCAACCTACATTCCAGGGGGTAATGGTAATGGCAACATACTGTTTACTTGGCTACGCTGGCAGATAAAGCCGCAGTAGACTCGCTAGCATGATTAAATTTAGCCGCGCGCTATACGCGGCTATTAAGCTGATTAAGCTCGAGACGCACTTGCTTCGACACTTCAGACGCGGTAAGACCCACCGGCCCGATCCCTTGCGCCACCAGGCTATCCGCCGCCGCCCCATGTACATAAACCCCAAGTTTAGTCGCGGCTAAAGCGCTTAAGCCTTGTGCCATCAAACTGCCAATCACACCGCTTAATACGTCACCGGTTCCTGCGCTAGCCAGCCCGGGGTTACCACTGCTGTTAATAAACCAGCGGCCATCATGGTGGGCACAAACACTGCCAGCTCCTTTAAGCACGCAGGTCACATGCAGCATGCGCGCTAACTTCAGCGCACTGGCAGTGCGGTTTTGTTGTATGTGTGCATTGCTGCATGCGAGCAATCGGGCGGCCTCACCCGGATGCGGCGTGATCACGGTTTCTGCAGTTCTGGCTTTAGTGAGCGTGGCTAAATGCGGCAATGTAGCAATCAGATTCAGTGCATCGGCATCTAGCAGCAATGCCAGGTCTTGTGTCAGCCAGAATTCGAGCAATTCAATTGACGTCTGTGTATGTCCTAAGCCGGGGCCGATAACCACGCAATTAAGTTGTGTGATCTGGCTGATGACCGCGGGTTTACGCAGCATAATTTCTGGCTGAGACAAATCAACACTGGGCGCATCGTGGCAGAGCATGGCCGCGTAAACCCGGCCGGAACCTGCCATTAAAGCAGCGCGGGCGGCCAACAGTGCTGCGCCGACCATGCCAGATTCGCCGCCAATAATGGCAATACTGCCAAACATGCCTTTATGCGCGGCGGCATCTCGCGGCGCCAATGCCGGCTGAAACATGGCCGGCACAAGCAAATGAGGATTCACGGTTTCAGTGTTGATCATGTCTTATCTCCACTTAATTGCTATTGAAGCCGGCACAATTAAGGCTGCACATAGCGCAAATTAAGCTGCACTTTTTGTGCGCCATTATAACTATTGGTTTGCAGCTGATAAGCGGCCTGAATATGCGGCGCTAAAAACTCGGCTTGATTGAAATAAATAGCATCAATAAGCAGCGGCGAGCCTGATGCCATGGTTTTTAATGTCAGTTTAAGATGTTTTTCCGCCAGCACGCGCTGGTTGATCACTTCAAACTCATCGAAAAATAACGGCGGCGCAAAACCCTGCCCCCACACTTGATGCTCTAAAGCCTGCGCTGTCTGCAAGGTCATGTCGGCCGCATCCAAACCGCCATCAACCTCAAGTACTGACTGCAAATCCGCTTCTGTAATCAGACTTTTGACTACGGCTTCAAAGCCGTGATTAAAACGCTCAAAATCTACTTGTTGTATGCTCAAGCCGGCTGCCATGGCATGGCCACCAAACTTGATTATTAAATCCGGCTGCTGCTTGCTCAGTAAATCAAGCGCATCACGCAGATGCAAACTCGAAATCGAACGACCTGAGCCTTTCAGTAAGCCGTTGCCGGCATCGGCAAATGCAAACACTGGCCGATGAAAACGCTCTTTCAGACGTGAGGCTAAAATACCGATCACACCCTGATGCCAATCAGGCTGATACATGCTGAGGCTAAATTGATCGGTGACGCTAATATCATCAAGCGAGATATTGGCGCTGTCTTGCATTTCGGATTCTATGCTACGGCGCTGCACATTAAGATGATGTAACTGCTGCGCAATGCGCGTTGCTTCCGCGGCTGATTCAGCCAACAAGCACTGTATGCCCAGGGTCATGTCGTCCAATCGACCGGCAGCATTCAGGCGCGGACCTACATAAAAACCGAGGTCTTGTGCATTCACGGTTTGATGCTGACGGCCACTGACTTGCAACAAGGCTAAAATCCCTGGCGCGCAAACGCCAGCCCGAATTCTGCGCAAGCCCTGCTCCACTAAAATACGATTATTGTCGTCGAGTTTAACGAGGTCAGCCACCGTGCCCAGCGCTACTAAATCCAGTAATTCTGTCAAATTAGGCTCGGCTTTAGCAGTGTAAATACCACGTGCGCGCAGCTCGGCGCGCAGGCTGAGCAAGCCGTAAAACATGACACCGACACCGGCCAGATGTTTGCTGGCGAAACTGCAGCCATGCTGATTCGGATTGATAATACAGGCTGCTTGCGGCGTTTCCATCCCGGGCAGATGGTGGTCAGTAATCAGCACTTGAATGCCGAGCGCATTGGCGGCCATGACGCCGTCGACGCTGGCAATACCATTATCAACCGTGATTATAATGTCTGGTTTTTGGGTGGCGGCGAGTGCGACAATTTCCGGGGTTAAGCCGTAACCGTATTCAAAGCGGTTGGGCACTAAAAAATCGACTGTTGCGCCAAATGCACGCAGGCCTTTTACCGCAACTGCCGTCGCCGTTGCCCCATCAGCATCATAATCACCGATCACGAGTAGTTTTTTATTGGTACTAATGGCGTCTGCCAGTAACTTAGCCATCTCCGCATTATGTGTCAGCGTATGCGGCGGCAGCAGATTGCCCAGGCTGGCGCTGAGCTGTGCGGCCGAACTTACGCCACGCGCCGCGAGCAGCCGCGCCATAATGGGTAATTGTCCAGCTGCCTGCAATATTTGTGCGGCTTGCGTTTGCGGCTGGCGTGCGGCTATTTTAGTCATGCAGGTAACTTACTATCGGGCTGGCTTTACGCCAGAATTTATACAGATCTAGCGGCGTAATTTGCACCACCAGGCTTTTATCATACAACCCTAAATTTAAAGTTAAGCCAGTGATTTTTTTTGTTTTTAGCGCCTGTAATAATGCCTTAAACCAGACCTCATCAAGCTTAGCCGTTGCCGGCAACTGCAAGCGTATATGCGCTACATTGTGTTGCAGAACCGCATTTAACGTTTCTGGTACAGACTGCGACGCTAGACCCGCCCATTGCGCTAAACCTTGATAAAGCACACTGTTGGCTAGCAGCAAATTTGCAGCAACATCGTCGATATTGTCTTGTTCATAGTCGGGCAGGCTGCCACCGCCAGAAAGCCACAGACTGTTGATAGCCGGCTCGCGCAACGATTCGCGCGCCAGATTAGCGGGGTGCTCGTGCAATATCATTTGTATTTCATTTAACCGCGTAACCCACTTTGATGCGGCTGCACCCAATGGTAAAAACTGGTGTACATTTTTGTGCATCGCCACGCTCGGCAAGGTCGTGCTTATGTGCTGCTTGTGCTGTGCACGTAAATACCAGGCGCCGGATTTTCCAATCATAAAGACCAAATCCTCGCCAGCGGGCTCTTGCGCAAAGTGCTGATTGAGGCTCGCCACAATCAAGTTGGCATGCTCGGCAGCTACGGTCAGCGGCACAGGCTCAGCTAAACTAAAGCAGTCGCGCTGCAACACCAAATTGACCGGATCGGCACGAAGCCAGTAAGCAGTAGTCACCTCCAAACCATCGGCGGCGGCGGCTACGGCCGCTAATGGGTAATCGAGCGCAGCTTGCAAGCCATGCTGCGCAGCCACCAATGCTTCCAGAGGTAAATCCAGGCAAGCTATTTGCGCTTTGGCCATTAAAACGGCTAAAGCACTTTCTCTAGGCAAGCCCAACAACTGCTGATCAAGCAGGCAATCTACCGTTAATTTCACGTGTTGTACTTTTGTAAGGGAATCGTTTTATTTTACTGGTAAGCAGCGCGTAATGGGCAGATATTCAATAAAAACCTTCAATCTAAACCTAAGCTGACCGCGGAAAAGCTATCGGATATTAGCTTTATGGATAAGTTAGTGCCTGTTCACTATGAACCTGTGCCAGCGATAACAGCAAACATCACAATTTAATTGCGGGCGCATGGCGATCATGTCCGCTGACCTACTCCGCTCTACTTACAATTTACACACGGGGAAATAGAATTTTTTGGGGACGCCAAGCCTAGCTGCTAGGCCCACGACTTTCACATCAATGCCCGGCGTAGTGTTGATTTTCGCTGTTATTTATCGCGCTGTTAAATTCTTCTAATAAATATAAGGGCTGCATTTGGTTAATATTTTATGTTGAACTATGCAAAAATTAGGTGTATAAATTTAAACATCAGGCCTAGTTACAAACAGCTAAAACTCACAATTAACAGGAGACGTTTATCGACCAACCTACGTTTAATTTTCTGTAGTTGCCACCATCACTAGGATTTAATTTCTGGTCATATCGGCCCCCCATAAGCCGACCCATAACGCCGCAAATTCTGCGGCGTTATCATTTACCGCAGCCGTTCTGACTGCACTAGCTTGATCGCAATTTAATCCATTTACTTAATCTACAGCAGTAATTACCGTGTTCACCTCAGCCGTGGCAACCGCGCCATCATTAATCGGTGGTGCTCAATACTTATTGCAGCAAACACCTAGCCAAGTTAGCACTCACATTCTTTTTATCGTCCTTTTCATACACCATGCCAAGGCTTACTTCTTCGGCATATCGCTATCAAAAATATATAATTTAGGTTCTGTCGCCGTTGACGTTATCGGTTGCTGCATGCTCTGCATAAGCCCATGGCTAAATACCGAAATAGCAGGCTTATTAGCGCTTAGTGCTGCATCCGCCTCCCGTATCACTGTCATGCTTGAAGATAGCAGCAAGGACTCGGCAGGAACATTGGTTTTGCTTAAGCGAGCGTTGGCTGCCTCTGACTGCATGCCAACCTGCACCGCTTGGGTTGGAGTCGTCGTGGTTGGAATAGCGGTGATATTCGCCGTCAAACCCGCAGGTTGCAGCAAGTTATAATTACCGGCGGCGGCGCCGCCTAAGGTATAACCGCTCACAGTCACGGCTTTACCGATGCCGACATTGGCATTGTCAAATAAGCCACTGCCTGTGCCGCCGATCGTAAGCACATCACTGCCTAAAGCACTGACACTGGCAGTACCGCTCAGACTGGCAACAGCATTACCGTCATAGACTTTATTGCCGGCGCTGATGCCGTTAATATTAAGGGGTTTGACAGTGATATTGGCCGCGACGGTTTGGCCAGAGACCAAGCTATAGTTACTAGCAAGGCCGCCATTCGTGCCGTCTGCTAAGCTCGTGCTACCTACGGTAACGAGATTGGCGGTAGCAACATCTTTAGTGTTAAAGCTTGCCACGCCAGTAGCCAGCACGGTTTCAGTACCGACCAAACCGCTGAGGATACTCAATGTCGGGCTGGCACTGGTGGTGCCATCGTAGATTTTATTGGGGGCAGCGACGCTGGCAGTCAACCCTTTAGCAGTGATATTGGCCGCCACGGTTGGGCCTGAGACCAAGCTATAGTTACTAGCAAGGCCACCATTCGTGCCGTCTGCCAAGCTCGTGCTAGCTACGGTAACGAGATTGGCGGTAGCGACATCTTTAGTGTTAAAGCTTGCTACGCCAG
>Ga0123337_10000258_pt1 | contig 99233 bp, 76 predicted proteins | sample frozenSSSSmetaG_FD_89792 | JGI IMG/M metagenome (GOLD analysis project Ga0123337, IMG submission 89792) | Glacier valley bacterial and archeal communities from Borup Fiord, Nunavut, Canada, to study Microbial Dark Matter (Phase II) -... | ecosystem: Environmental > Aquatic > Freshwater > Ice >...
GGTAGTCGCCCGCGTCGAAACGCCCGTCGGCTTCGCCTGTTATGGCAATTGCCTGTTCAATACCCCGGTGAAAAAGCTGGATAGTGCGCGGGTCAATCTGACTAACCGGAATGCCCGCCCGTTGTAATTGTGGGTGAGTGATGCGGTACAGGCTGGCCCGGGCAACGGGGATTTTGTAATACGTTTGCCCGTAATCAATCCACTCGTTACCAGCGGGCTGCTGGGCGAGAGTAGTTAGGGGCAGGAACAGAAGGAGCAGATAGCGCAATTTGGTAGGTCGGACATTCTTGTCCGACCAAGCCGAAGGCTAACGATGCAGTTGCTTCACTCCGGCTAGGTGGTCGGCCCCTGCCGGGGTCTGGTCAGACAAGAGTGTCTAACCTACGAAAAATTACCACTTAACCCAATTTATTGACCATTAATCCTAAAAATCTAAACTTAATGAACAAGTACTTTGTATTGCATAGTACCTTATGCTACCTTTGGACTATCAATTGTGAATCAGCGAATGAGCGAATGAGTGAATACCTTCGGCGTCAATCTACCTGCGTCAGCAATTATTCACTCATCCATTCATTCACTCATTCGCTCATTAACGAAAGCGACATGAATATAGAAAATGCTCAGGTGCAGATGCGGAAGGGAATTTTAGAATTCTGCATCCTGCACATCATATCGAGGGACGAAATATACGCATCCGATATGCTCGACGAGCTGACCTCCGCCCGAATTATGGTGGTAGAAGGAACACTCTACCCCTTACTGACCCGCCTGAAAAACGCCGGACTGCTCGACTACAAATGGGTCGAGTCTACGTCCGGGCCACCGCGCAAGTACTACCTGCTGACCGAACTGGGTCGTAACTCGCTCACCGCTCTCGACGATACCTGGCAGGAACTGTCCGAATCGGTCAACTCCATTGTCGGCAAAACGGCGAAGCACCAGAAATCCGAAAATGGCCCGATGCTTGTAGGTGTGTCCGTTGGCACAGCTCCCACTATTCCTTCCTCAAAACCAGACCTAAACCAGTAATCCCGGACGGTTCTCCAACCGCATTACGACCATGAAAAAGACCATTAGCATTAACATAAGCGGGGTTATCTTCCACATCGAAGAAGATGGCTATGATAAACTCCGCCAGTATCTGACCTCGGTACAGCAGTATTTCTCGACTTACGAAGACAGTCAGGAAATTGTGACCGACATCGAAAACCGCATCGCTGAAAAACTCCTCGCCAAGCTAAAAGCGGCTGGGAAACAAGCGGTTTCGCTCGATGATGTGAACGAACTCATTGCGGCTATGGGTACCGTATCAGACTTTGAAGCCATCGAAGACGAAGAGGTGCTAGTCACCGCCGGTGGCCGCAACTCTGCCCAGCCTGGACTGGCCGGGCCGCGTACGACGGAATCTCAGAACCCCGGCCCGCAACCTGCCGGTTCGTCGTCGGGGTCTGCCGGACAAAACTCCGGTGCGGGTGCTTATCAGCCACCCCGTCGGCTGGTGCGTGATTTGAACCGGAAAACGCTGGGTGGCGTAGCGGCTGGAGTGGCCCATTATTTCAACATCGACGTAGTATGGGTGCGGCTGCTTTTCGTGGCCTTAGTCATTGGTTTGCCCGCGCTGGTGGGTGCGTCGAACGGTAACGGCGATTTTACGGGTGGTCTGAGTGGCTTTACGGTCATTGTGTACATCGCGATGTGGATTGCCCTGCCGGGTGTGGCGGGTATCGAAGAAGATAAAACCGTCAAGAAATTCTACCGCAACCCCGACGACAAAGTGCTGGGGGGCGTGGCGTCGGGTATTGCCGCTTATTTTGGCATTGATATCGGCGTGGTGCGGCTGTTGTTCGTGCTGGGTATCGTGTTCTTTGGCGTTGGTTTTCTCCTTTATATCGTACTCTGGATGATTTCCCCGGCGGCCAATACGCTCACCGAAAAGATGGAAATGCAGGGCCGCCCCATTACGCTCTCGAACATCGAATCGAGTATCAAGCAGAACCTGAACATCCACGAATCGCCCCACAATGAAAGTACCCTGACCCGGATTCTGCTGTTTCCGTTCCGGGCCATCGCGACCATTATTGGCGGGCTGGGTAGTGCGCTGGGGCCGCTGATGAACGGCGTAGTGTCTATCATTCGGGTATTTGCCGGGATTATAATGCTGGTGCTGGCCTTTGCCTTCATGATTGTCTGCCTGACGGTACTGGGCGCGGGTATTGGACTCTGGTCGAGCGAAGTAATCAAGTTGGGCAACCTGCCAATCAATATGATTCGGGCTGATATTACCGCGCCGATGGTTATAGCGGGCTTCACGGCGGGCATCATTCCGTCCTTCGGGCTGGCTGTACTGGGCATCATGCTTATCACAACCCGCAACGTCATCAGCAGCCGCACGGCTCTGACGCTGGCCGGAGTGTGGCTGGTGAGTCTGGTTATCGCTGTTGGTACGACTGGCCCCCTAATTAGTAATTTTCAACGGAGCGGTACGGTCGAGGAGACAAAGGTGCTGAACGTTATGGGTGGCACGCCAACCTTTGCGATTAACGATATCGACGACGAATACGATAACTGGGGTACGCGTCCGTCCATTGACCTGAAAGGCTACGACGGTAATACGGTTAACCTCGTGCAGACATTCCGGGCACAGGGCCGTACCCGTGCCGACGCCCAGAAAAATGCCCGGATGCTGCGCTATAACTACGTCGTGCGGGATTCGGTGGTGCGTTTTGATGATGCCGTACAGATGCGGGGCCGGTTCCGGGCGCAGGACCTGGATATGGACCTGCTGATTCCGTACGACAAACCGTTTCGGATGACGCCCGAATTTGCCCGTTACGTCCGCAATCGATTCGGCGAAAAAGAAATTGATCGCATGCGGGCAAGTTTGTGGATGTTCATACGAACCCCCGATTCCAACAACGACGAGCTGGTCTGCATTAACTTTCCCCGCGAAAAAGACCGCGATGCCAACAGCGAAGACCGCGACGTAACCGACATCAACGACGAAGTGCAGAACGCCATCACCAGCGAACTCGGCGACGATTTTGACGATATCGGGAGCAATACCCGCCAGTTCAGCGTCAGCGATTTCTCGAAAGTTGACGTGTCTGGTGCCTTTGTAGTCCGTTTCCGCAAAGGTGATACGTTTAAAGTGGTGGCCGACGGGCGCGACGAAGACCTCCAGGACGTGGAGGTGGAGGTACGTAGCAACAAACTCGATGTGTCGATGGGCGGCAAAGGGATTTTCGACTGGAGCAATCACGAACGTGTGGGCCTGACCATTACCATGCCGAAGATTGAGGAACTGGAACTGTCGGGGGCGAGCAAGGCTAACCTGACGGGTTTCGGGGTACAAAACGATCTGAAAATTGACCTGAGCGGGGCCTGTCGTACGGTCTTCGATGGTGACGTGAAAAACCTCGGTGTCAAATTATCGGGTGCCTCGAACCTCGTGATGCGGGGGCGCGCCAGCCAGTTAGACGCCGATCTGACCGGAGCCTGCAAGGTAGAAGCTACCAGTATGCAGATCGACAAAGCCAACGTAAGTGCCAGCGGAGCCAGCCGCGCCACGCTGGGGCGGGTCATAAAACTTGAATCCAATACGTCGGGCGCGAGTAAGGTAACGCGGGAGCAGTAAAATTGAAGCCCCTAAATGGCATGAGGTCACTCCGTCAGGATTCGGAGTGACCTCATGCCATTTAGGGGTTATGTGATGTGCTACGGGTGCTTTTTGCGAACGGAGCCAGTTCGGTTTGGCAGTACAGACGGTGAGTTTCAATCAATCTTCGGGTACCAGCGGGTACGTCTCGGGCTGATTATCTTTAGCTGAAGGCGTAGAGTAATACGAAAAGCAGGGCAATCAGAGCGGGTAGAGCCTGCACAAAAAAGATTCGTTTACTGGCCGTAAATGCGCCGTAGCAGCCAGCTATACTTACGCAGCTCAGGAAGAAAATAGCGATGTTAGCAGACCAAACGGGGTTACTGATGAAAAATGTCCAGATAAGCCCCGCAGCCAGAAAGCCGTTGTAAAGCCCCTGATTCGCAGCCATCACTTTGGTTGGGGTAAACATATTACTGGCCAGAGATCCCTTAAAAACAGCTTTACCAGTGGTTTCCCAGGCAAACATTTCAATCCATAAAATATACAGGTGTTCGAGGGCTACCAGCATGATAAGGGCTTTGGCGATCAGTTCCATAATAGTGGTGTTCTGTGTTTGTCTGGAAAGGTGTATATGGATGATAACCTACTTACGAAACGGCTCGTTTGCAGTTAGTTGCAAAGCAAAAAGGTCGCTGACTAATCAGCGACCTTTTTGCTTTGCAACTGTTATTGCGTCTACATCACAGCTACTTTCTGCGAGCGGAGCCAGTCCGGTTTGGTAGTGCGGACAGTGGCTTTCAACTCGTTCAGCATGGCGTACAGGCCATAATAAGTACGGTTCACGTACAGACCATCCTGCGAGCCGCGTACCACTTTGGAAGAGCGCAGTTCTTCAAGTTTCGAGAGGTCTTCAGCGAAGGCATAGACGCGGTTGAAGTAGCCGTCGTCGCCGAAGTTGAACTCGTCTACGGCGAAGGGTGCGCCCAGCATCTCAATCATCTGCACGAATAGTTCCGAGAAAAACTTGCGGTCCTGTACTGAGTCCTGCGGCACCAGAAACTCCAGATTCTCAAAAATATCCTCCGTCAGTACGGGGTCCAGAATGGTATCGGGGTTAATGAGCCGGAAGTAATTGTCATAGTAATACTCCGGGATGACTTTTACACAGCCGAAGTCGATAACACCCAGCGTACCGTCGGGGCGCATCAGGAAATTGCCGGGGTGCGGGTCGGCGTGTACCTGCCGGAGGGTATGAATCTGGTAGTCGTAGAAATCCCAGAGTAACTGCCCAATCCGGTTGCGGGCTGCCTGGCTGGGGTTCGTGGCCAAAAACTCTTTCAGGTGCAGACCATCCAGCCAGTCCATTGTCAGGATGCGCTTGCTGGACAATTCGGGATAATATTTCGGGAATACCAATCCGTCAATGTGAGCGCAGGCTTCGGAGATTTCAACGCTGCGCCGGAGTTCGAGATCGTAGTCGGTTTCTTCGAGGAGTTTGCTTTCCACCTCGCCCATATACCGGTCAATCTGCCGTTCGTCTAAGTTCAGCAGCCGAATGGCGAGGGGCTTGGCAATTTTCAGGTCGGAGCTAACGGCATCGGCCACGCCGGGATACTGCACCTTTACGGCGAGTTTCTTCCCGTCTTTCCACGCTACGTGTACCTGCCCAATACTGGCCGCATTGATCGAATTGATGTCGAACGTATCGAACATCTCATTCGGAGATTTGCCGAAATACGTACGAAATGTCTTGACCACCAGTGGCCCCGACAGCGGGGGGGCCGAGTACTGCGCCATCGTGAACTTGTCGGAGTAGGCCACCGGCAAAATGCCCCGGTCCATACTCAGCATCTGCGCCATTTTCAGCGCCGAGCCTTTCAACTCGCTCAGCGCGTCATAGATATCAGCCGCGTTCTCTTTGTGCAGGTTCTCCTTCGATAAGCTGGGGTCGAGCAGTTTCTTGCTGTAATGCTTGATATAGTTACCGCCGACCTTTACTCCGGCCTTCATAAACTGGCTGGCACGGGCAACTTTGGTCGTCGGGACGGAGGTTTGGGTTTTCATAAGTCAATGAGCGAATGAGTGCATGAATGAGTGAATGGTTGCTGACGCTCGAAAGCCGACGTCAGAGTTACTCACTCATTCTATCATGCACTCATTCACAATTATTTGTTTTGATATACGAATTTGGCGAAGTCAAAGAGCGTGTCCAGGGGTGAACGACCAATGAGGTCAAAGGAGGTATTAACGGCCTTTTCGATGGCCGTGTCGGTCTTCTCGAAGTTTTTGCTGACATCTTTAAGCCAGAAATCGAGCAGAAACAGCGTTTGGGTCCAGAGGGCGTTGGGGTAGCGGTCGGTCACGAACGGGCGCGGCTCCACTTCTTTGCTTTCGCGACCTTCGGCCAGTAAATCGCGGGCGTAATCGTTAAACGCATCTTTAAACGGGTGCAGCACCCGGCTGTTAGCCGTGGCCCCGCGCGACCGTACTCTGGCCCGTTGGATGGGTGTGGCCATCATCGGAATTTCGCGGATACGATTGTAGCTGTACGTAGTAAAACTGCGTTGCGCTTTCAGCAATTCAATCCAGGTGTAGTAGAAGGCCAGCAGCTTCTCGCGTACCGAATAACGCTGGTACGTCTCATCGGCCTCAACGGTGGTTTTGGCGTCCTGAAAGAATGAGAGCCAGACATCGGCTTCGATGGCGTCGAAACTGCCGTAGTGGGTGTAGAATTCGGCTTCGCTCAGTTTCAGTTTCTTGGCAAAGGCAAAGACGGAGGTGGGTTGGTGTCCGTTTTCAAGTACGTATTCGGTGTATGACTTACGGATTTTTTCGAGCGTTTCCATATGTTTTTAACGGTCTGTGTTGTTGAAAAGTTTGGCCATTTCGATAAACAGACCAGCGAATATCCCGACATCTATATCAGGACTTTACACGCAACTTTGCGTACTTTGCATTCAGAAACTATGACACAAACCATGAAAATTCTCTCAATCTTCGGTGCAGTCGGTCTAAGTACACTACTGACACTATCGGCTACGGCCCAGTACGGCGGTGGTGGGTATGGACAGGGCGGATACGGCCAGGGTGGGTATGGCCGGGGCGGTATGGGTGGTATGAGCGGTATGAACCAGCAAACTGGCCCGCAGCGGCCCATGATTCCCAACATTGCGGGCGACATGGCCAATAAAGAAACGAAGTGGCTGAAAGAAAACCTGTCGCTGGATAAAGAGCAGGCCAAGGCGGTTAAGAAACTCAACAATGAGTATGCCGGTCAGCAGCAGGAAGCCATCAAGGATATGGTGGGTAAAGACGGTAAGCCCGGCCCCGAAATCCGTACGCAGATTCAGCAGATGATGATGATGCTGAACGAGGAGAAAGAAGACCAGCTCAAAACCCTCCTGACGCCGGAGCAATGGACGACGTATCAAGCCAAAAAGCCGGAGATGCAGAAAGAAATTGGCGGTTTTCGTCCCCCCGCACCCAAAGGCATGGCTTCCCATCCCGACTCTACTCAGTCAGCGAAGCAATGAGCCAGCCTCATTCCAGTTCCGTTACGTACGCGCCCATCTGCCGGACGGAGTAACAGACGATACCGCGTTGCCGGGCGTCGGCCAGCAGCTTGTCGGTCAGCGGGGTACGGCTCGAATCGTCGAAGATGATATGACGGGCCACCACGCGGTTGGTTAGTTCGTCCCACTCGCGCAGGGCGTTGCGCCGGATAATGAGATAATCCACTACGGCAGGAAGCCGCCAGCGCGAGTAACCGCCCAGTTTGTTGACCAGTAAAATCGTTTTACCCTGCCACACCCAGAGCGCGTAGTCTTTGTGGTGATAATAAGCGGGTACGGTTTTTAACGAGTCAGCGCGTACATTGGCGATGGTCAGTTCGTTGACGCCCCACTGCCCAAAAGTGTTTTTGAGATAGAAATCATAGGAACGTATATCGGTGGTATCGAGGTCGGTAAGCAGGGTGCTACGATGTCCGTCGGTCAGGCTTATGGCGGTGCGGTGGGGGAGAAAGTGTACCGAGAGCAGCCGTTGGTGGGTCTGCTCATAATCCAGCCAGACGGTCAGCCCAGCCAGGGCAACAGCCGCCGTGCAGGTAGCCCATAGATAGGCCCGCTGCCGGGTCAGCAGTAAAGCCACCCCGCATAAAATTACGACGTAAACCAGCAGCAGGGCCACGGGCGAGAGCCACAGCCCGGTCCAGGCCGCACCTGGCAGCTGCCCCGTGTGGCTCACCACGTAATTGAGCAGCCACGCCACTTTTTGCAGTAGAAACCCCGCTACGTCGTTGAGGTACGGCACCCAGCTAACGGCCAGCGTGGCCATGGCCAGTGGCAACAAAATGACCGACAGCACCATCACGGCAGGGTTGGCCAGCAGGAAATACGTGGGAAACTGGTGGAAATAATAGACACCTAACGGAAAGGTAATCAACTGCGCCACCAGTGCCACCGCCGTGAGTTCCCAGAAATAATTGACCACTTTGTGCCGAAACGTCATCGTTTGCACAAACGTCGACTGCCACGAGCCGATGCCCGCTACGGCGAGGTTGGACAGCTGAAACCCTGCCGAAAACAAACTGTACGGGTCTACGCAGAGAATAAAAAACGCCGACGCACCCATCGTGTTCAGCAATTGCTGCTGCCGCCCCGCTGCGTGGGCAATAATCAGCACCGTGAACATCCCCGCCGACCGGAGTACTGGAGCTGACATACCCGTAACCAGCACGTAAAACCACAAAATGAAGAGTTGCAGCCCGGCCATGAGCAACCTGCCACGGGGACGCTTCACCAGAAAACTGAGCAGAAACGTCAGCACCGCAAACAGAATCCCGACATGCAGCCCCGACACCGACAGGATATGCACGGCTCCGGCGGTGGCGTAGGCCCGGTACATGTCGGGGTCCAGGTCGTCGCGAATACCCAGAATCATGGCGTTCACAATACCGTATTCGGCACGGCTGCCCACTTGCCGCGTAAAGACACTATCTGCCCAGACATTTACAGCAGTGGCCCACTGTAACAGCCGGTTTGGCGGGTCGTAGCCAACGATTTGCCGCTGAAATGGGCGTAGGTATTGCTGGTGGTAGATGCCTTTGTAGCGCAGGTAGCTTTTGTAGTCGAACTCGCCGGGGTTGAGGGGTGGGTCAATGGGGCGGGGTGCACCGTTTACGAGCCAGACTTCGCCGTAGTGGGGTAGCTTGCCAATACCTTTATCGACATAAACAATGACGCGTCCGTTAAGTGATTGCCAGTGGCCATTGGTATCGGCGGCTGTGTTGGACCACTTTCCCTGCCAGATGCTCAGCTCAACCCGGTAGGTTTTGGCGCGTTCTTCGGGCTGTACAGCAATGACGCCCTCGTAGGCCTGCAACGTGTCGGTCAGGTGTAGGATATTGTCGGGTTTATTGGCGGGGGTTCGCTGGTAGCTGATGGCCCAGCCAACGGCCAGCAAAAGGAACAGCGCTCCCACCCCCTGCCCCGCCTGAATAGGCTTGATTGTATTGGCCCGAAATCGGAAGAATCCCCACACGAGTAACCCGGCACCAATTAGTAGTGCCGCAACCGGCAACCAGGTTTGGTCAGGCAGCCAGTTATAAAACGTTATACCGGTGGCCAGCGCGGCTACGTACCGCACAAACGGAGACCCTTTCATTGAGTTTGGTAGGCCGAGCCGGGCAGCACCATTTTGCAATGCTGAATGCCCGCTTCCTCAAACTGCGAACCAACCGTCACGAAGCCAAAACTGGTATAGAGCGGTATGGCGGATAGCTGCGCATGGAGGTAAATACGCTCGATAGGTTCGGGCTGCTGCCGGAAAATATTATCGAGCACGGCCCGTACCAGTGCCTTGCCAACTCCCTGTCCCCGGTAGTCTTTGAGTACCGCAAACCGTTCCATCTTGACGCCATTCGAGGTTCTGCGCCAGCGGGCCGTACCACAGGGAACAGCATCTGACCAGCTCAGAAAATGATGACTGACTGTCTCGTACTCGTCGTATTCTTCGCGTTCGTCTACCCGTTGTTCCTCCACAAACACCGCCCGGCGAATGGCAAAGGCGGTCCCGAGGTCGGCGGGGCTGGAAATCTGTAAAACCGTTAGCATACTGTATTCAGTTGGTTTGACTGTAAACAACCGAACAAACAGCCAAACAAACAATTTTTATTGCACCAGTAATCGCCTGCTGACCATCTCGCTGTCCGTTCGGACCCGCACTACGTACATCCCCCGCGATAGTCCCGTAACCGGCACCGATACAATGGAACTGGGCGAATCAGTGTAGGTGCGGCTGCCAAGCTGACGCCCGGCTATGTCGAACAGATCGACGGTAAACGTCTGAAATCCTTTGAGCCGCACCTCCACCGCCGATTCTGTCGTAGCCGGGTTTGGATAGACCAGCACTGTCAGCATCTCGGATTCGGTCAGGGCCGACTCAGAAGCCCGGATCAGCCGCGCCCGGCGGGGACTAAGGGCCAGCACGGTACGCATCCGGGCCACCTGCCCCTGCGTAAACAGGTTCATACAAATGTCGGGCGAGTAGTCCAGATAATTCTCGGTCTGATCGCGGGTCTGCCCTTTGCCATCGCAGTTCGAAAACGTTTGGCGGCACTGACGGGTCTGGTTGGGTGCTTTGGTGGGAGGTGTGTCGGCCACATAATCCGGTGCGCAACCGTCGCCGTCGCCCCAGGTATGGATCAGACCAAGCCAGTGGCCAATTTCGTGCGTGGCGGTACGGCCCAACGAGTAGGTCTGATCGCGAACGGTGCCGATCTGCCGCCCAAAGTACCGATAGTCGATGATGGAGCCATCGGTAAATTCGTTCGAGTCGATAGGCAGCGCACTGAGCGTGTCGGCAGTAGTGGGGAACTGCGTATAGCCGAGAAAGGTCTTTACTTTCGTCACCCAGATATTCAGATACCGGTCGCTGGGCCAGTACGCAATCTGCGAGAGCAGAATATCGTCGCCGGAGTTATCATCCACGCCAAACTCCGTTTTTTGTGCGTAGTAGTTGCGGGTAATACCATTGGTTGGATTGCCCTTTGGATCTTTGGTAGCCAGAAAAAATTCAATGCGGGCATCGGCTCCAACGGGGCTGGTGTTAAAGCCATTGGTGCCGGGCTGCCGCCGATAGTCTTCGTTCAGCACCTGAATCTGTGACAGAATCTGCTCGTCAGTGATATTACCGTTGGTCGGTCCGCCAATGTCGCCGGTGGCGTTGCTGTGTACCACGTGAACCACCACCGGAATCCGGTAAATCTTATCGTTGGCAGCAGCCCGACCTGCCCGTACCGACGGACTGGCACTGCTTTGGATGGCGAACTCAACCTGACGGTTCAGTTCGTTGAGTTGCCGGAGCCGGTTAGGATTACGCTGCTGAAGTACCCGTTCGTGTTCGACCGTGCCGCAGCGGTTCAGTGCGGGCAGATCGGTAGGGTCAGTGGCAACTGTCGGCGTCTGAGCCGTTGCTAATGTGGGTAAGAGATATACAAATGAACCGGCCAGCCAGAGCCAACCGGTTCGCCAGAGTCGTTGCGGGTCTTTATTGCCCTGCTTTGTCATACGCTGTAATAATTTCCCGAACCAGGCGGTGCCGTACTACATCGCGTCCATCGAGTTCAACGAAAGCAATGCCTTTGATGTCTTTCAAAATACTGACCGATTCGATCAGACCCGACTTTTGCTTATTAGGCAAATCAATCTGCGACCGGTCGCCGGTGATGATGGCTTTGGAGGTTGGCCCCATCCGCGTCAGAAACATCTTCATTTGCATGGGCGTGGTGTTTTGGGCCTCGTCGAGCAGGATAAACGCGTTGTTCAGCGTCCGCCCGCGCATGTACGCCAGCGGGGCAATTTCGATGATCCGGTTCTCTTCATAGAACTTTATCTTCTCCGCCGGAATCATGTCGTCCAGCGCATCATAGATAGGCCGCAGATACGGGTCGATTTTTTCTTTCAGGTCGCCGGGCAGAAAGCCGAGATTCTCACCCGCTTCTACGGCAGGTCGCGTAATGATGATTTTCTTGACTTCTTTGTTTTTCAACGCCCGCACGGCAAGAGCTACGGCTGTATAGGTTTTTCCGGTACCGGCGGGGCCAATGGCAAAGACCAGATCGTGCTTCTCAGCGGCTTCGACCAGGCGTTTCTGATTGTCGGTTCTGGCCCGCACCACCACGCCCCTGTTGCCATAGACCAGCACTTCGTCATCGTTGGGTTGCGGGGGCATGCCGGGACCGTTGCCATTAATGGGCTGACCGCTATGACTGATATAAGTCTGCACGTTTTCCTGGGTCACTTTACCGTATTTCTGGTAATGTTCGAGGAGCGAATCCAGAATCTGGCTGATCCGGCTGATTTCGGGTGTAGTGCCTTTGATCCGAATCTCATTTCCACGCGAGATAATTTTACTCATCGGGAAAGCAGCGGCCACCTCCCGGATGTTGGTGTTCTCTACGCCCAGAAAGTCGATGAGCGAGACATTGTCGAGGGTAATAACTTTTTCGACCAAACGATGGATTGCGTTAAGTTGTGATTCCGAAAAGTAAGCAGTTTACTCGCTCGTACAACATCGGCCAGCAAAAAAGTATTCCTTGCCCCGACTTTCTTATCCAACGTCTTTTTTTGCAATAAATCCATTTTTTTATGCAAAAAAACCGTTACATTGCTGATAATCAACCGTCTGGTAATTAATATAGCCTATACGCCAGGTAGTATTCTGGCCGTTGCAAAAAAAGAGATTTATTTTGCAACGAGGTACCCGATAGATTACCAGAATGTTACGCCATTGGCTAAGATGAACGGGCAGACTTTCGGGCCAACTGCATTTGCCTTGTGGGCATAAGATTGCGTAAACTTGCAGTACGTCATGGAGAATAACGCCCGCCCTAACCAGCATCTTAGAAAACAGTCAGGCTTCGCCGGTAATCGGCAGCAGCCCGGTAATGCCTGGCTCGATACGGGCCTCGGCAAGCTGCCACCACAAGCACTTGATCTGGAAGAAGCAGTACTCGGCGCACTCATGATCGAGAAAGACGCGCTGTCGTCGGTGGTGGACATTCTCAAGCCCGAAACGTTTTATAAGGAAGCCCATCAGCGGATTTATAACGCCATCCTGACGCTGTTTGGTAACTCCGACCCCATTGACCTGTTGACCGTTACCAATCAACTTCGCAAAACCGGCGAGATTGAAGTGATTGGGGGCGGTGGTTTCGTGGCCGAACTGACGTTCCGGGTCAACTCGGCGGCCAACATCGAGTACCACGCCCGGATCGTGTCGGAGCAGGCGCTGAAGCGGGCATTGATCGCCATGTCGTCGGTAATTCTGCGCGATGCCTACGAGGATACGACCGACGTTTTTGAGTTGCTGGACCGCACCGAGCAGTCGCTCTTCAAAATTTCGGAGTCGAACATCAAGAAGAATGCCTCCGACATGGGCACCATTGTCCGGCAGGCGCTTAACGAACTCGAAACCAAGAAGAATCAGGAAGGACTGACGGGCGTACCGTCCGGCTTCACCAACCTCGACCGCGTCACCTCCGGCTGGCAACCCACCGAGCTCATCATTCTGGCGGCCAGACCAGCGATGGGCAAATGCCTGGGCAGAGGTACGAAGGTGCTGATGTTCGATGGGTCGCTGCGCAACGTAGAAGACGTTCAGGAGGGTGAGTTGCTCATGGGCGACGATTCGACCCCGCGCCGGGTGCTGAGCATTGCCCGTGGCCGCGAACGGATGTACTGGATTCGGCAGAACAAAGGCATCGACTACCGCGTCAACGAAAGCCATATTCTGTCGCTGAAACGGTCGCGTACTGAAGGGCTGCACACAAACGGCGACCGGGACGCCGGACCGGTCCTGAATATCTCTGTTCGCGAGTATCTGTCGAAAGCCGATAAGTTCAAATCGAACTACAAAGGCTACAAAGTAGCCGTTGAGTTTCCGGCTCAGCCCGTACCACTCGATCCCTATTTCGTGGGCCTGTGGCTCGGCGACGGACACGCGTACAGTTCCCGAATCACAAACACCGATACCGAAGTCGTTGATTATTTGCAGGATTACGCCGGTGAGTTAGGACTGAACATGGTTACCTACCAACAGGCCGATCGGACGGCTAACTACGCGATCACAGCTGGGAAGCGTGGTGGAGCGCAGTGGGGCAACCGACCCAATGTGTTTAATGTTCAGGAGCAGTTGCGTGGACTGAACGTCATTGAAAACAAACATATTCCTCGTTCTTACCTGATTAATTCGACCGACAACCGGCTGAAACTATTGGCTGGTTTAATCGACAGTGACGGTCATTATCAGCGGGAGTTCAACTGCTATGAAATCACGCAGAAGAATAAAGAGCTGGCCGAACAACTCAAGTTTCTGTGTGACACGCTCGGCTTCAAATGTTCGCTGAACGAAAAGCAGGCAGTCATAACATCGCGCAATTACACGTCAACGGTTTATCGGCTCCGTATCTTCGGAAACCTGGATTCGATACCGGTCCGGATAGAACGGAAGAAGGCGAGACCTCTCAAAGTGCGTGCCGACTGGCGCATGACCGGGATTCAGGTCGAATACGATAAAGTCGATGATTACTACGGCTTCACTATCGACGGAAACAGCCTGTTTCTGCTCGAAGACATGACTGTAACGCACAATACGGCGTTCGTCGTTAGTGCCCTGCGCAACGCGGCTGTGGACCACGGTAAACCCGTTGCTATTTTCTCGCTGGAAATGTCGGCGGTACAGTTGGTGAACCGGCTTATCTCTGCCGAAGCCGAGATCGACTCCGAAAAAATCCGCAAGGGTACGCTCGCTCCGCACGAGTGGACGCAGTTGCACCACAAGATTCAGCGGCTCACCGAAGCACCTATTTACATTGACGACACGCCCGCCCTGTCTATCCTGGAACTGCGGGCCAAATGCCGACGCCTGAAAGCGCAGCACGACATTCAGATGGTGGTCATCGACTATCTGCAACTGATGTCGGGCGATACGTCCGGCTCGCGCGGGGGCGGCAACCGCGAACAGGAAATTGCGTCTATTTCGCGGGCGTTGAAGAACTTGGCCAAAGAACTGAACGTACCCGTCATTGCCCTCTCGCAGTTGAGCCGGGCCGTGGAAACGCGCGGTGGCGACAAGAAGCCGCAGCTCTCCGACCTTCGTGAAAGCGGCAGTATTGAGCAAGATGCGGATATGGTTTGTTTCCTGTATCGTCCTGAATATTACAACATTACGGCAGACGAAGCCGGTAATTCGACGCAGGGGATTGGGGAGGTAATCATTGCGAAAAACCGGAGTGGTTCGCTCGATACGATCCAACTCCGGTTCATCAGTAAATTTACCAAGTTCTGCGACCTCGACACGTATTTCGAGCCGGTACAAGCGCAGGGTTTCGGCTCTGACGTCAACGGCTTAGACAGCTTCAACGCCGGACCAGCCTCGGCACCGCCTTCGGTCTTCAAAAGCCGCGCCAATAACCTTTCCGAGTTCGGTAACACTGATCCCACGGCAGAGACACCGTTTTAAGGCAGCGTGTCTGGAAGTCGTCGGCCTAAGTTCAGCAACGTACAAGGTAGCTGAACTTAGGCCGACGACTTTCCAGACACGTTACCTACATCAGAAATTCGGCTTCAGCAGGTATCTGTTGTAAAAATCGTCAATCACGGCGACCGCTTCGGAAGGCGTATCGACAACGCTGAAGAGTTTCATGTCTTCGGGATTGATGTTGGCTTCCTTTTCCAGCACTACGGCCACAATCCAGTCCATGAGTCCCTGCCAGAATGAGCGGCCTACCAGCACAATCGGGAAGCGGGCAATCTTGCGGGTCTGAATCAGCGTAATAGCCTCGAACAACTCGTCGAGCGTACCCATGCCACCGGGCATAACCACAAAACCCTGCGCGTACTTGACAAACATCACCTTACGGACAAAGAAAAAGTCGAAGTTAATATTTTTGTCGGGGTCGATATAGACGTTACTATGCTGTTCAAAGGGTAGTTGGATGTTCAGACCGACAGATTTGCCACCCTGCTCGAAGGCTCCTTTGTTACCCGCTTCCATAATGCCCGGTCCCCCGCCCGTGATGACGCCGTAGCCATGCCGCACGAGTTTGGCGGCAATTTCCTCGGTCATTTTATAGTACGGACTGTCGGGTTTGGTGCGTGCTGAACCAAAGATGCTGACGCAGGGGCCAATTTTAGCCAGTTTATCGAAGCCTTCCACAAACTCGGCCATCACTTTGAAGATGACCCAGGAGTCTGCCGTCTTTATTTCGTTCCAGTCATGATCTTGGAAAGCGTCTTTTATGCGCTGTTCGTCGGGGGTAAGTAGGAGTTCGTCGCGTTTGGGTAGGTCGTGGGTAATACGTTCGGTGCTCTGCGTTTCAGAGCGTTGAATATTCTCTTTCGTTGCTTCCATTAATGTGCTTGATAAAGGTCTTTTTCCCGGCGGGCGGAATAGGGTAACGTCAGAACCTGTGAAAACGTTTAATTGCCCACCGACGTATTCTACCGCCGTCGGCTTTCGAGAAACGCTTCGATACGGTCGAGGGCTACGTTCAGTTCATCGACCGTAGGTAGGCAGACGATGCGAAAATGATCGTTGGTGGTGAAATTAAATCCACTACCCGCCACGACGAGTACCTTCTGTTCGATGAGCAGGTTCAGCGTAAAGTCGTCATCGCTGTCTAAGTGAAACTGGCTCAGATCAATTTTTGGGAAGATGTACAGCGCTCCGTTTGGCTTCACGCAGGTAATACCCGGAATGGCCGTCATGCGTTGCCAGGCCAGCATGATCTGTTTGTAGAGTCTCCCATTGGGTAATACCAGATCATGAATACTCTGGTAGCCGCCGAGGGCCGTCTGAATGGCAAACTGCGTGGGTACGTTGGCGCAGAGCCGCATACTGGCCAGTAGCGTCAGCCCTTCGATGTACGATTTGGCCCGGTGCCTCGCTCCGCTCAGAATCAGCCAGCCGCCCCGAAATCCTGCCGAACGGTAGTTTTTGGAAAGTCCGCCCATCGTAATACAGAGCGTATCGTTTACGAGTTTGGCAATGTGATGGTGTTCGGCCCCGTCGTACAGAATACGGTCGTAAATTTCGTCGGCAAACACAATCAGTTTATGCCGTTCGGCCAGCCGGGCTATTTTTTCCAGCACCGCTTTGTCATAGACGGCCCCCGTTGGGTTGTTGGGGTTGATGACGACGATGGCGCGGGTACGGGGCGTAATTTTTTGCTCGATGTCGGCCAGATCAGGGTTCCAGTCTTTAGCTTCGTCGCAAACGTAATGTATGGGCTTGCCGCCACAGAAGGCTACGGATGCCGTCCAGAGTGGGTAGTCGGGCGTGGGGATCAGCACCTCGTCGCCCTCGTTGAGCAACGCCTGCATACTGAGCATAATCAGTTCGCTGACGCCATTACCAATGTACACGTCGTTGATGGTGATACCCGGCAGGCCGATGTTTTGAGTATGGTGCATCACGGCTTTTCGGGCCGCAAACAGCCCGCGCGAGTCAGCATAACCCTGCGCGTTGCGAATATTCAGGATGATGTCGTGAACGATCTCATCGGGCGCGTCGAAGCCAAACGCAGCCGGGTTGCCGATGTTGAGACTAATGATTTTATACCCCTGACTTTCGAGTTCAAGGGCTTTCTCGTATACTGGTCCCCGAATGTCGTATTTGAGGTGTTCGAGCCGTTCGCTCTTCAGAATCTCCGACGGGGCCATACCTGGGTTGGCTTTCTCCGTCTGGAGCATGTCTATTGTGGCAGATTCCATGCGGTAAAATTACGTAATATCAATGTCGGTTTACCAAGTTGCACTCATCCGAACTTATTCCTGTTCTATCGCCACACTATTCGTATTGGGTAATCCGCCGTTGACGAGTACAAACGCATCAACGGCCAATGCGTAAACGACATGCCGGTGAGGTTGATGGCTTTTACCGAACTCCGTTACGGACACATAAACCGTAGCCTGTAGGTCATGCGATGAACTCACGATACGTATCTCGTTGTATCTGCCGTCAAAGTCGATTACCCGCGTCCATGACTGGCCTGAATCTGGACTGTAAATGAGTAAACTTCGAGTATTGCCGGATAGACAACTGTACGAAACGGCCCAGATTTCAGTGCCTGACTTTCGCTGCCGGGACACCATGTTCATAACCGGGCTGCGCCGGTACGGATCGGGTAGCACCAGTTTCTCAAACTGCTTGCCGTCGGTTGTCTTTATGATAAAATTGGTGCCGCCCAGGTAGTCACTGCCAAACAGAACAGCATTCTCGGTTTCTGCCATCGAGGTATAGCCACCTGTTTGATGATGATGCCGGTTAATGAGACGCCATCCGGCAGACAAACCGACTACTTGCTGGTTGAAGGCTGATAGAGTATTGTTTATCCAGATCTGCTTTTTGTTATCGCCGTCGGTCAGAAAAATGGCATTCAACCGGGCGCAGTACTGCACCAAATGAATATGCTTATTGACGCCCTGCCGCAATAGGAAATCAGCCGTTTGCCAAGTCTGCCCATCGTCGGTCGAGTGGTACAGATAAGCCAGGTTTTGCCACGCCCGACCGTGCCATATCGAACCGTATTCGCCAATCAGTAAGGTTTGATCGGGCAGTTCGGTCATGCCGTTGTTGAACAGGAAGTAGCTGATCGGCGTCGATAGCCGGAGCACTACCCGGAACGTGCAGCCCCGATCACTACTTTTGAAAATTTGTCCGTCGGAGCAGACAAAAAGATCATTGCGCTGACTGATAAAAAATGAAGTAATCGGTCGTTCAAATTCATATACCAGCATCGCTGACGCGCTCTGATCTTCACTGTAATACAGCAGGCAGGGTTTTGAGAAACAACTCCCCCAGATTATTCCATCGGCAGTGGCAACGCAAAATTTCCAGTCAACGGCAACGGGCGAAAAGTGTAGCCCCTGACCGGCAAGAAACGGATCTGCCAACGAGCATTTCATTGACGGACCCGGCTCGGCAGTCATGGACAAATATGGAGTATCGGTAAACTGGACGTAGCGGTCAGTGATGCGATAAGCCTGGCACTGGTGGCTAATTTCCCAACATACAAAGGAAAGCAATTCGCGGCCTTTACCCACCCAGCTAATGGCTTGCAAAAATTGCCAGAAGTAGGCCGGCCAACGCAGCGAAGGTCGTTTCAGCCGCAACAGATAGCGTGAAGAAATATCCACGAGTGATGTGATTTAGAAGCGGAAGCAATAAATCAGGCCGTCTTTAGCGGTACGGTGCGACGTGCCACAAGGGTGTACATCAATTGGCTACGGTTATGCTGGACAAAATGCTGCTGGTGGTAGGTAATCGTCACATCGCCAAAGCCCAGCACGCTCAGGAATTCTTCGAGCAGTTCGGGGGTTAGGTGCCACCAGGTTTCTTCGGGTAAACCCAGGCGGGCAATGGGCCGAAAAATCATGGACGGCCCCAGAAGTTTGTGTCTGATTCGGCGTACGGTTGCTGCGCCGAACCAGCCAAACAGCCAGTTAAATATCTTTTGCCGGTTGTTGTCGATTACTTCCGTGATTACGATGGTTTCTTTGGTAATGTCAGCAGCCTGTTGAAGAGCCAGAAACGGATCGCGAACGTGAAGCAAAATGCTGCCAAATGTACTGACGTCCACCAATCCTACCGAAGTAGGAATGGCATATACAGAACCGTAAACTCGTTCAGCCCGTGAGTTGTACAGCGAATGGGCCAGGTTGTAGGCGTTATTGATCTTACGGATGTGATTCTTACGTTCGGGAGCCAGTGTAGCCAGGTCTTTGCTGGCATGAGGTACGATGTCCCAGTCGTGACTGGGCGAGAGGTCATAGCTAACCACCGACGCGCCTTTGCTTTCCATGTAAAATGACAGGAATCCGTTAGCTGCGCCCATCTCTAGCACGCGCTTGTTAGTCAGGTTCACGTTGCCGAGGTAATTATCGGCGTTTTCGCGCAGGTCCCATTCACCGTCCATCTGTCCCAGGCCGGGTAGGTTGATGGTGTGGTAGAAATAGAAATCGTCGGGATTGATTTCAGACGTAAAGTCAGAAGGCTGGGTCGATAGCATGGGTGTGGAAGAAAGTAGAAAAGCAGTGTGAAGTAAGAATTGGGTAGGCTGGTGACTAACCAAGAAATAGTCATCAGCTTACTCCCTTGCTTGTATTATGGGTCAGAAGGGCCGTTTGGGGACGTAGGTCCGGTTACCATTGCTGTTCTCATAGTGTTGACCCCCGCGCGAACCCGTTTGAATGGTATGACCCTGTCCATAGTTGTAAGCATCGCTGGAGTAGTCCCGTGCTTTTGTGCCCGGGCTTCCAGTTAGGGGGTTCGCGTTACCCGCGGTATTCCAGTTGTCTAAATTGGTGCCGTTTGGTTTGGTGTGGTAGCTCCCGTTAACGTAGGTTCCATTGCGCTCGTAGCTGCGTTGATAGTCCATACTGGGAGCTGTGGTGCCATAGCTCGGAGAACTATAGCTGTTGCCATACGTTTGCTGGTTTTCCCGGTAGCGCATATCCGGCGTGCCGTCTTTTTTCAATTGGGCCTGGGCCACTGAGCTGGCGAGGGCAAGTGCTACCAGCAGAATAAAATGTTTCACGGTCATTTATTTGGTTAAACACTGCCTACTCTATTGGCTTTTCGGCTACGGCCACCTGAGTTTTGGAACTTCGGCGTAAACCCACCGGATATTTACACGAGTATGCTCATAGGTCCGGTTTCGGTTGTTTATCGCTGGAGGTCTGAAAAGGTGAGTCGGTTTCGGTAAAAAAATTTGGCTCACCTTTTCTGGCCATCTCTTATTCATAAATAATCCGGTTGCAATCGACGCAGTCAGCCTCTGAGCTTTATCTTCGTTCATTCTGCTCCTGTATGCCAATCCGACCTTTACCCATTTACTCGACCGACCAGCTTTTGTACGACGCCCTACGCCGTCGCGATGAGCGGGCTTATCAGTACCTGTATGCTGACGTGCAGTTCTCATTTCGGCATTGGGTGCTGACCAACAGTGGTTCAGACGAGGACGCAGCCGACGCTTTTCAGAAGGGAATGATGAGTTTTTTGCTGAATATCGAATCCGGTGCGTATCAGCTTCAAAGCGGTACGCGCATCACAACGGTTGTTTTCGAGTACTGCAAGCGCGTTTGGTTTACCGAACTGAAATCAGCCCGGATGCGCACCCGCGCCACCATGCCCGATGGTTTCGATACCGCCGATACCACCGATGTAGAACGGGATTTGGAACGGTTCGACGTTGTCGATGCCGTTCGACTGTCGTTGGGGCAGCTCAAAGAAGACTGCCGGAAGCTGATCGAGTGGTTTTATATAGAGGAGGTGTCGTTGCGGAATATTGCCGAACGGCTCGGTATGAAGGAGTCGTCAGTAAAATCGAAACGATACGACTGCGCCGAAAAAATGAAAGCGTTTTACCAACAAATGGCCTCTGGCCGCGATATATGAACTTGTCAGAAAATCAGTTTGAGTTGATCGAAGCCTACTTAACCAATCAACTCTCGCCCACCGACCACGCTTCGTTCGAGACAGAGATTGAGGGCGATGCCGAACTGCGGACGGAGGTAAACCGGCAGCGTGATCTTCGGTTGGGGTTACGGGCGTTGGGCATTGAGCGGGCCCTGGCGCGGGCCAAAGCAAAGGTAGAGCAGATGAACAATGCGGCTCAGGACACTCCTCTGGCAGGTTCTATCCCGGTCAGCCAGACCGTTGTGCGTCCCTTGAACACGTGGCGGTACTGGGCAGCGGTTGCTTCGGTGGTAGTGCTGTTGGGCGTGGGCTATTACGCCTATCAGCAGTCGGGCAGTCGACAGGCCGAGATTGCTTACGCCGATACGTTTTTCCCTACCTCGTCCGACCAGTTGTTGAAAGAATTTCCAGCGGGTAGTCTGCTGCCACCCGTCCGAACCCAACTCCTGAACGCCCTGACGGACTACCGGGCTGGGAACTACGATGAGGTCATTGCCCAGCTAAAAGCTCTGCCCGCCGACAAGCAGACGATTCACTATAAAAATTACTTTTTGGGTTTGAGCTACTTGGCCAATAATCAGCCTGCCAACGCCATTTCACCCTTCAAACAGGCCCGAACATCCCCTTTGCTGACGACTCGCCAGAAAGCAGATTGGTTTCTGGCCCTGGCCTACGTAAAGAACGGGCAGATGAAAAAAGCCTTGTCACTGCTGAAACAAATCAGTAGTGACAAGGCTAATCCCTTCCGTTCGCTGGCGCAGCGGGTGCTGCAAAAAATCAGCTAAGACTTATTGGTTAAATAACGTTTGTACCTCTGCCACCGACAGGGGACGACGGTAAATTCGTATGTCGTCGATGGCTCCGTAAAAGAAGTTCGGTAAGGCACGCGACTGTACGCCGAATTTCAGATCACCCCCGTAGCACATGTTGTCGATCCGCTCAGCGGGCAGGTTATCTTCTTTGTATAGCAGTGCATTGTCGAAATACATTCGGGCTGTCCGGCCACTGTAAGTCATAACTACATGGTGCCATTTGCTCAGGTCGGGTCGTCCGGGAAAGGTGAACGTTTGCCAGCCTATTCCGCCCTGGCAGTTGCTGTTTTGTTTGATGTCCGTATTGATATAGACACCGCCGGGCGAGTCGGGGTTAGGTCGGATCAGCGAGCTATACATCTCAAACGCTCCGTCGCTGAACCGCGATTTGTTATAAATCTGCATCCACCGCACCACCGTTGTAGGTTTGATCCAGATACTGATCGAGAGCGCGTCAGGATTTAGGGTGCTGTTCTCTGGCATGTAAAAATAGTCCTGTTGTCCATCCAGCAGAATAGCTGAATTTGCCTTGCCGGTATGATCGGTCGTAAATGTAGGACTACCCACTAACCTGACGTTGTTGTTATTACCGCTCACGTCGAGCAGAGAGCGATCTGTGAACGAGACTGAGGCAATCAAGCCCTCGGTCAGCGTATCGACCTGTGTGGTAAAGGAAAGCACATCGCCATAAATGATCTCGCCCGATGCAGATTTGGTGTACGCACGGTAGTAGTACAGTTTATTAGGCGTTAGGCCTTTCAAATTCACCGCAACGGGTGTTCCTACGGCGGGCGCACCTACCGGGACAAGAATGGCATTTTCAAGATTGGGAAGGCTGGTATTGGACGAGTAGCAGATTCCGTATTCGGTTGCCGGTGGATTGCCCGCTACGTTGACTATGAAATTGACCGTAACCTCTGAAAAGCCCACACTACCTGGCGAAAGCGTTTTAACCTCTGGATTTTGACTTGTGGTGAACGACCGCGCTTCACTATACCCCGGTGTTGTGGCCAGTGCATTTACGGCGAAGCTGCGGACGTAATACACCGTGTTTGACAACAAACCCGTCATTGAGAACGAGAAAGGCGTGTTCAATCCGCCTACATCTCTCCGCTCACTTATCCGGTCAGTAATGGTCGGCAGCGGATTGGTTGACCAGCAGATGCCGTAGCGGGTTACGGTCGCGTTGCCGGTACTGGTAATTGTCATGCCAGCCGTTGCGCTGGTAGTGGACACACCAGTTGTTGGTTGCAACGTTACCGTAGGCGGCACGGCGTTGCTGACCGTAACAGTTTGCTGGAGGGTAGTTTCAAGCAAACAGGTATTGGTCAGCGTTGCCTTGATGGTATACGTACCAGGCTCAGGATACGTGTAGCTGACAGTTAGGCCGCTGGTAATGGTGGTACTACCGTTACCAAAGTCCCAGATAACCCGGTCAATAGTGCCGGCATTGCCCGTAATGGCGCAGTCAATTTTGCGTTGCTGCACCTGAATAGCAATTGTACCAGTGGGTTTGGTGCAGTTTCGCTGCGATTTGCGGCCCGGCAGGTCCCAGTCGCAACTTAGCAGTAGTGTTCCACAAATGGCAAGGGTACTGATATAGATCAGACAAGAAAGTAAACGATTCATGGGTACAGAATAGGAGGGGTGGAAACTTAGAATGAATAACCAATGGCGAGGCCATACGACTGCGATGCCGGTTTCCAGTACAACGTGCTGGTGCGGGCGCGGGTCTTTGGTTTATGAATAAGCAGGTATAGTTCGGCTACGGTGGCTACGGCAGCTGCGCCCACGCAGGCCATGAACAAGCCGTTTTTCTGCTGGGCGGCTTTGGCAGCGTTGTAAGCGTCGTTGTACTGCCGGTACGCATCCGGGCTGGCAATAACATCGGAATTGGTAGGGTCAACGGTCTGGTTAACCTGTTTCAGGGCGTCCAGTTTGGTTTGGTAATCGCTGCGCAACAGATATGCATACGCCCCGGCTCCCACAGCTACCGCGCCGGTGAATAATTTCAGGCCGGTACGTTTGGCCGGTGGCGCGAAGAGGATTTTGTTGGTTGTTTCGATTTGCGTGTTCAGTGTACTTCGGCGAGTGGGATTGCTGGTAAAGCCGAGTGCTTTCGTATAGTTTTCCTTAGCTACCGGATACCGTTTTTCATTGAACAGCCGATTGCCTTGCTGTTCGTAGTAATCGGTCAACTGTTCTTTAGTGATGGCATCATCAGGGTTGAAATTCAGTAGTTGTGCCAGCAGATCGAAAGCGGACTGAGCATTCCCCTGTTGTCTTGCTTCGTCGGCCCGTTGCCGGAGCTTGAGTGCGACGGTACAGTCTCCGATCTGCTCGTTGGCGTACTTATCGTTTTCAAAACCTGGTACCTCCAGACAGTTCTGGTACTGGGCGCGGGCGTCGGAATATTTGCCTTCTTTGTAAAGTTCATCACCCCGCTTTCGATACCGCTCATATTCGGGATCGACTGCAGTTGTTGATACGGGTGTTTGGCCCCGTGCGGGTAAATACGACAGCGAGATGGATAGGAAAACCAGCAGCAGGAAGAGTTGGTGTAATGGTTTGTTCATAAATAAATCAGGGAATCAGGTTAGTGCATTGGTTAATTTTTCGGCGAACCTCTTCGGTTTCTTTCAGCGACTGTGCCACCAGATACCACTCTCTGGCCCCTTCAAATGCCTCACGTTCAAAAATCCGGTTGGCTTTATCGAGGTACTCAGCGTAAGCGGCACTACCTTTGGCGGTGTTCAGGACATATTCCTTCGACAGCGAGCGGGCCGCCAAGAAGTTAGTTTTGGCTTTGGCTTTGTTGTTCTTCGTAATGGCATTTAGCCCGTCGTCTATCAGTTGGTTGTAATTTTCTTGGGCTTCGGCCTTAGCTTTTTCAGCAAGTTTCTTCGGGTCTGGTTCATCGGATTTCGGCTTTTCTTCGGCTACTGTTGGCGGGGCTATCTTAGGCGTTTCGGCGGGTGGAGTCGGGGCGGGTGTGCCAGATTGGGCTAACCCCGCTGCCGCGTCCCGAAGTTTGCGAACGTCTTTGCGGGTTGCATCGAGACCTAACGCGCTGTTGGTCCACATCAGCGTTGTGCCGTAGTCTTTTTGCCGAAAGGCGTCTCTCGCTTTTTCCAGTGCTGCGTTTACACGCTTTGCAAGCGCGGCTCTATCTACAGCCCCCGATTCAGGCGGAGCCATAGTGCCAGTCTCCCCTTTGTTTTTTCCTGGTAGAGGGTCAACAGTGAGTCCAACTCCTGCGATTGCAACACTATCCGGGCGGGGTAAGCTGACTTGTTCAAATGGTGGTCCGCCTGTCATGTTCAGATATACCAATGGTCCTCCCAAACCCAGCAGCATAACCGGAATAGCAACGCGCCATGGAAACGCCCGTCCCGCCGGTGGCAGAACCGGGGGCGAAACGAGGGGTTTCGCTGCTGCACGGTCTGCCTTTACGGATTTTGGTGAATCAGGTTGCTTTCTGGTAGCTGGGCTAATCGGTTGTGGTCTGTTTACCGCCTTTTCCTTTACGGTCACCGCCGGAGGTTCGTCGTACAGGTCGGTTTGCTCTTCCTGATACAAATCCGTTGGTTCATCGGCGGCAACCGATTTGGGCCGACGCCGTTCTACGCACCGACGTTGTCCGTTCACTGCCTCAGCGTTGGTCGGGTCGAGCCGCAGCACGTCGGCGAACAGGCGTTCGGCCTGTTCGGGGAGTTGTCTGTTCAGCAGAGATTCGGCGTCGCGCAGTAACCGGGCGATGCTCTGTTTTTCGATGGCTGCTTTGCATTGCTCGATGCCCCGCAGGGCTTCGGCCTGATTTTCCCGCTTGTTCAGTACCTGCCCATATACGCCCAAAGCAGGATCGTACTGATTATTAGTAAAGAGTCGGTTAGCTTCGGCAAGTAGTTCGGGGATGCGGTCCAGCAAATCGAGCAGTTCATCTTCGCGTCTGGCTCGCTCATGAATGTCGCGTACCAGACACCGCTGAATCATACTGCGATACGGTTCCGCAATTTCCTCAACCCGCGCTGGCAGTTCGACGGTAACAATTTTCTTTTCAATCTCACGCCGGGCCGACTGCTCGCTGCTGTTGCGCGAGTCAGCCCGGAATGGTTTTTCGCCCGTCATTATTTCGTATAAAATGACGCCAAAGGCCCACAGGTCGAGATTGAAACTAACCTGACTACCTTCAATTTGCTCAGGTGCCTTGTAAGAGGGCGTACCCCGCCCGTCGCTCAGGTCAAAATCCGATCCGTCGAGTTCTTCGTCGGCCACCAGTTTACTTAACCCAAAATCAGCGATCTTGGGAATAAACCGCCCGGCGTTATCGCGGGAAATCAGGACGTTGGCGGGTTTGAAATCGCGGTGAACGATACGCTGACGGTGCAGATGCCGGAGACCCAGTAAAATACCCTCGGTGATCTCGTAAATCTGCGTTGGCGACAGGGTCACGTGCCTCAGCAAATCGGCGAGGTTACCATCAGGATAATACTTCATGATGGCAAAATCACTGACGCTCGTATCTGTCTCCAGACGGTAACAGGCTTCGTAGCGGGCAATGTTGGCTTGCCGGGGTATGCCTCTGGCCAGTTCAATCTCGGCCTTCAGCGATTTGGCTTCGCTGCCTTTGAATTCGCTGATTTTGATAGCTACCCACTCCGTTTCGAGCTGATCTTCTACCTTGACAACCCGCCCGTAGGACCCACTGCCGAGCAACGTTCCGGCGTCGTTGGGACGAATGGGGTAACGTCGTTTAAAGTCGGCAAAAGAGGTAAACGTTTGCTCCATGAACCAGAAGATTACTGAATGGTGTGTTGTAACTCAAAGATACGTTAAAGATAGGTTGTCCGGGAATCGGCCATAAAAAATAGGCGTCTGTTTACCGTTTGTCCGCTGTTTCACCTTCGCTGAAACGTACTGGTGCAATTCCCGAATGCTCACGATTCCGTTACGATCCAGATCAGCCTGCCCACCCAACCCTTTGAGCATGAAGTAAGTAAACACGCCACCCGCCAGCGATCCTGTCTCAACAGCACTCTGCGACGACCGGCTTGCCAGCATCATGGCTACGCTGCTGCTGTCAGTTGCCTGCTTCGGAATCATGGTGCGCTTGAGTTGCGGCTTCGTCAGCCCGCCCGACAAACAGGCATCAGCAATGCAAAGCTTGGTTTTTGCTTTTGAGGCCCGGAAAGAGGCTTTGATTTGGGCATACGTCAGCATTAGATCTGGTCGGCCCGGCCTGACATCATACGGCACGAACCCATCCGGCACGCCATGCCCCGAAAAATACAGTACGACCCGGTCGGTTGGTCCGGCCCGCCGAAAGAGTTGAAGGGCCTGGTCAATAGCTGATCGCGTTGCCTGTCGGTTCGTGAGCAAAACCATGTGCGACGACGATATGCTGCCGCCAGCCTTGCTTCGCAGAAAAGCCACTATCTGACGGGCGTCACGGTCGGCATACCTCAAATCGCCGGTAGCGTAGGTGAGTGCCTGATAGTCGGCAATGCCAATGACAACAGCATATGTTTGACCCCCATTGGCCGGTTGCCAGCCAATCAGCAACGCGCTGAGCCACAGGAATGCGTTATACGGCATAGCTTATGGCGGTATCTGTTGCGCGGATTGGTTGACCGAAACTATTCTCTACACACTGAATGCTAATTAGATAGCCGGAGTAATTGTCTTTGGTTTGCCTGGAACATATTGCCTGCAATCGGTCCATTTTGGTGGCGTCAGGCTCATCGTTGCCCAGTAATGTTTCTAAAGTCGGGGTGTCAATTTGCTCCATTACGCCGTCGGTACACATAAAAAAGTAATCGCCAGTCTGAACGTCGGTCAACAAGACACTATCTGGCGAGGGTCGGGTTGAGACGTGGTCAGGGGTGGACTGCGCCACTACTGCCCGGCTCAGCCGGTTGCGCCACGGGTGCGTACGCGCCTGCTCGGCGGTGATGATACCGGCCTCTACCATATCGTTGACCTGCCGGTGATCCTGCGTCTGAAAAATAACCCTGCCCCCACGAACCTGATACACGCGGCTGTCGCCAATGTGTGCCAACGTGACCCCGTGCTGATGAAGTTGCATCAGCGCAAGTGTCGATCCCATCCGGTTAACCAGTGGGTACTGACCGAGGTATGCATGGTAGCTGTCGTAGGCCCGATCAAGCGCGGTTTTCAGATGTACGGCGTCCAGAACCGGATAATCCATAGACGCAGCATAACCGGCTATGGCATCGCAAAGCAGTCGGCTGGCCACTTCGCCCTTGTCGGCTCCGCCCATACCGTCGCAAACGACAAACAGCGAATCGTCTGTACCGATCTCGTCAATGGCCGGACACAGCGTATCTTGATTATTGGTTCGCTGACCAACGTGTGAGAACCCAATGGGCTGGTTGATTCTGATGAGCATAGCCTATTCAGTGCGGTCAGGATTGAAAGTGAGGATTACTTTGTACGTGTCGAGCATGAGAGGAGGAATGTGGTAGTGCGTCAGCCGAAACTGGTCAATACCGCCGAGGGTTATCTGACCACCGTCGTTTACGTCGATGAGTTCGGTCCGGCTGAGCCGATTGCTGTTGAGTAGCGTACCGTTCAAACTGTAGCGCATGGCACCGGTATTCGGGTCCGTAGCTCCGTCCTGAAGCTGGTAGCGCAACTGCCCCGTCCATTTGTCGAACGTGACGATTAGCGTACAGTGCCGCCGACTAACGTAGCATTGGCCGTTGTGTATGAACCGCTCTACGGGCACGGCGCAGGAATCGGCGGTACCAATTACGTTCTCACCAAATTGGAGGGAATATTCTCCCGCCGAATCGCCATGATACGTAAGGTGTCCAAAGTTTGGCAAGCCGCGTACAATGTTCTCATCGTAGTGAAATGCCATCGACAGGACATTAACAGCACCGCAACCCGCGTGAGAACAGGCGATTTTTCCGTGTTCTCTATCGACCGGACGGATCATAATTTTGCGCCCGCACTGCTGGCAGTCGATCAAACTGGTTTTGAATGTACTCATAGCTGCTACTCGTCCATGTCCTGCACATCGCCATCATTGACGTAGGTGTCATCTGCTTCGTGGTTGTCGTCGGCCAGCATAACGGTTTCATCAGCATCGTCGTCGTCATCGTCCACATCGGCAGTTGCATCAACATCGGTCTGGCCGTCAAATTCAGCGGGCAAGGGCGCAGTTGCATCCGTATTAAGAATTGAATCGACTACCTCCCGCGACATGCTTTCTTCGAGTCCCTCGCTGAATTGATCGTTACTAAGTACAACCGGATGGTCCAGCAGAACGGCCCCAGTCATCTGCCCAGTCAGCGAATTATACTGGTAAATAGTGTCCAGGCCATCGTCGCCAACGGTATCGACCACGCGGTACGTTTGCCCATCGGCTCCGTCCATGACCAGCACATCAATTACGCCATCGTGATCATAATCGAGACCCATTACGCGCTGCCCGTTCAGGTGGCCTTCAATGATAGTCGGTTCTTCTCTCTGCTCTGCTGGTTCAGCGATTTCTTCGGTAGTAGTGGGCCGATGATACGCCATAACCGGCAGTTTCTCACCCGTAATATGTTCGGTGTACTCCTGCCGCTGTTGCAGCGACAAACCTGCCCATTCCTCTTTTTCGAAGGTGTTATACCAGTGTCCGTGCCAACTAAACACGCCCCCCATGCCCACTTCCTCGCGGGCTGCCGAAAACGCCTGAGCAAATGACATGTCGCTGGTCACTTTACCTGCTACGTCAATGTCATCGGGTGGTGTGACAACGATTGCTTCGGCTGCTGCCGGCGTGATTGTTCCATTAACAGGTTCGTCCTGTTTTTGGGTAATTCTGTGGCTGATGGCCAATGCGCCACCACCCAGTAGTAAAGCTGCTGCTGAAAGGCCCAGGGCCTTCTTTTGGTTATTGTTTAGGCCAGATTTGGCGGAGGTAGCGGTTCGGGGTGTCATAGAATAGGCGTCGGTTGATAATTCTGACTGACTGGATGGTGACATATACGTACAGGATTAATCGGTGATGTACTAGTGAATAGGCAATAGTGGCGAAAGGTGAGTTGGGATCTGAAACTTTTTTTACGCTACCCAGACAGCCTTGCACTGCCGGCAGGTTTTCTGGGTAGCCAGCAGTTCCCATTCCCGGTTGCCAAACGGATCACGGCAGGCGGGATTCGGGCATCGGTAACGTTCGCGGTATTCTTTGTCGATGACTTCTAGTTTCTCCTCCGTCGATAACAAAGTCGAACATAGCGTAGGTAGCAACATACTCAGCCCCGCTCCTGACATGATATGGATTAGAAAAGGAGCAGCCGCTGCGCCCCCCGTCGATACTGCCGCACTAATACCCACGAAAGACGATAACAAAATACTGCCAGTACGAATCATTTTTTCGCGGTTGCGGCAGTCCTTACGCAGTTTGGGATATTGCTCATGCACCTGCCGCAAATCGGAAAATGGCCCCGTAAAATCCATTTTGTCGGCTGTTATTTTCCCAGGATTCAGGATTTCCGGGGGCGTTGCAGCGGGCTTTAGCGGGGCGGGTTTCGACAGTAATCGGGCTGCTTCGGGCTGGCGCAGATCGAGGAGTTGCCCGACGGTGAAATCAGCGTCTGCAATGCGGACAACGGTAGTTCGGTCAACTACTTTTCGTGTAACTCGCGTAGCATCGACAAACGAGCCGTTTTTACTGTTAAGGTCTTCAAACAGAAAGGTGTCGGGCGTACACATAATCAGGCGGGCGTGTTTGCCGCTTATCCGTCCGTTGGCAATGACAATGGCATTTTCCTCAGACCGACCAATAGTATATACAGTCAGTTGACTTAGGTCTTCGATGAGCCGCTCGAACTGCATTTTGTCAGGTGTTGTTGCAAGTATGATTACTCTTGCATATTATTGTCTGGCAATATACAAAAACACCCGGTTGAGATACCAAACCGTTTAGCTTTGGGTCGAAAATAGTACTACGGGTACGTATTGTGGGACTGGAACAATTACTGTAAATGGTTTGTGACTGAGTATTATGCCAACCACCGTGGCCAAATGACGTGCTATACCAAGAGAATACCTGCGTAAAAAACCAGACTGCCCCGGCGGATCGGGGCAGTCTGGTTTTCGTCATCAAATTCCTAGGATTTTCAGTGCACTTTGGTAGAAAAATCGTACTTTTGCGGTCTGATTTTCAACACGAACCGACTAAATAGATTTATACCGTCATGTCAGTAACTGAACTCAAGCGTAAAGCCCGCAGAAACCGGGCCATTGCCAATAACAAAACCAATGCCATCAAGCAACTGCTGCGTAAGCCGACCATCACAAATGTTGATGTAGAAGCTATCAAGGCGTCTTTTGCCGAGAAGAAATAAGCAGATTGTTTCGCGTCGCTTAAAGAGCCTCGTCCTTTTTGGGCGGGCTTTTTTGTTTCCGGCGAGGTTGCTTTTGGTCGCGTTTGCGGAGTTCGCGCCGGACAAACCGTCGGTAGTCTAACTGCACCCGGAAACGTACCGCCTGCCCAAAGAGTGACAGCCCGGTATTGAACAAAATCAGCCCATAAGCACCCAGTAAAAACCACTGCTGAAACGGGGCACCCGTGTTTTTGGCATTACCCGCGTCAATAGTTACGCACAGGCCCGCACCAATCAGTAATAAGCTAACTGGTGATAGCAGCAGCCATTTGGTGCGGGTGCTCATACGGTTTATTAGCCGGCGACCGGGCGGTTCAGGGACTTTTGCCATCGTTTGGAGTGAGAAACGGATACGAAGAAAACGCTGACTTACTGTGTTTGTTACGTTGGACACCACCTCAGGAGGGGTATTCCATAGTAGTACCCGTTTCGCGGAAGTCTTTGGGTTCCCGGAGTCGCTTCCAGCCTTCGCGCAGAAAACCAACACCGTAGCCCGTTAGCTGTACGAACGCGGCTACTACGCTCAGCAACCCTACCCACAAACTCTGCTCCTTTCGGGTAGCGTCAATCAGGATCAACAGCGAGAAGAGTGTCAGTACGCTTACCGATAGCCAAAATAGTGATGAACTCAGGAATGCCCAGACCGGTACCGACGCCAGAAACAGCGTAAACAGGGCTGGGAACGCGTGAACAACTTTGAGCTCAGTGGGATAATAGCGGGCTATGTTGATACGGGCCCGGCCAAAAAAGCGCGTCTGCCGGAAAAACTGCCCGAAACTCGTCCGGCGTTTATGGTAGATGAAGGCGTCAGGAATCAGGCCGGTTTTGAAGCCGTTCTCAATGATGCGAATGGCAAACTCAATGTCTTCTCCCATGCGGCTGAGCTTATACCCACCCACTTTCTCCCACACCGCCCGCGACAGGCCCATGTTGAAGCTGCGTGGGTGATACGTACCACCAAGATTCTTTTTACTGCCCCGAATGCCACCCGTCGTAAACGGTGAGGTCATAGAATAGCTGATGGCTTTCTGCACGGGTGTAAATTCAGGATGGGCCGCGTCGGGGCCGCCATAAGCATCGAGCCAGGCCATTTTCAGATGCTGATGCACCGTAGCAAAGTAGTGGGGCGGCACGAGCGCGTCGGAGTCGAAGATGACGAAATAGTCGCCCTCGGCCCGCTCAAAGCCGTAGTTACGCGTGAATCCCTGCCCGGAGTTAGGTTTGAAGAAATACCGGATGCGCAGCCGGTCGGTAAACTCCGCTACTACTCCGTCTGCTTTGTCGGTCGAGCCGTCTTCAATCACCAGAACTTCAAAAGGCGCGTAGGTTTGCCGGCTGAGACTGTCGAGCAGTTCACGCAATTCGCCGGGGCGGTTGAAGATGGGGATGATGACGGAGAAGCGCATTGTTGGGAGCGATGAATCGGTCTGCCGAAGCGGATGCATTATACGTGATGAATTGGCTTACGCAAAAAAATAGTGCGTCAGACCCATTCATAATTCGTCATTTATAATGCATCATTACAGCCAGGCTCTCCTCGTTGGCCTGAATCACCTGCTCAATCAACCCGTCCGTCAGGGCTACCGATAAAAACAAGCTCTCGAACTGCGCCGGAGCTAAATAGATACCCCGATCCAGCATGGCGTGGAAGTACCGGCCAAACGCAGCCACGTCGCAGGATTTAGCCTCACTAAAGTTGCTTACGGGCCGGTCGGTCATGAAGAGCGTGAACATCGAACTGATCTGGTTGATGGTGCAGTTCATTCCCAGCTTCACCAGGCTATTCTGAAAGCCCGCACGCAGCTTGTCGCCGATTTCGTCCAGTCGGGTATAGACCTTGGGGTGGTCGTTGAGGTGGTGCAGTACGGCCAGGCCCGCCGACATGGCGATGGGGTTGCCTGACAGAGTACCGGCCTGATATACCGGCCCGGCAGGAGCTACCATATTCATAATTTCCCGACGACCGCCATATGCACCAACCGGCATACCGCCCCCAATAATCTTGCCCATGGTGGTCATGTCGGGCGTGACGCCGAAGCGTTCCTGCGCCCCACCTTTGGCCAGCCGGAAGCCGGTCATCACCTCGTCGAAAATCAGGACAACGCCATGTTTGGTACATAAATCGCGGACCCCCTGCAAAAAGCCGGGTTCGGGCAAGACGCAGCCCATATTGCCCACCACCGGTTCCAGAATGACGGCGGCTACCTGATTGTGGTTATTATCTAAAAGGGCTTCTACTGCTGCCAAATCGTTGTACGGGGCCGTGAGCGTGTTCGATGCGGTGGCTTTCGTAACGCCCGGCGAGTCGGGAATGCCCATGGTCATGGCCCCGCTGCCAGCCGCAATCAGAAACGCATCGCCGTGACCGTGGTAGCAGCCTTCAAACTTGATCATTTTCTCGCGACCCGTAAAGCCCCGCGCCACCCGAATGGCCGACATGGTGGCTTCGGTGCCGGAGTTAACCATCCTGACCATCTCTACAGACGGTACCATGCTGATAATCAGTTCGGCTATCTCCACCTCTTTACGGGTGGGCGCGCCAAACGAAAATGAGTGCTGAATGGCCTCGCGCACGGCCCGTTCTACCGGCTCGAAGGCGTGGCCCAGAATCATTGGCCCCCACGAGTTGATGAGTTCGATATACTGCCGCCCGTCTTCGTCGTAGATATACGGTCCCTTGGCTGACTTAATGAACAGCGGAGTGCCGCCTACTGATCGAAATGCCCGTACCGGCGAGTTCACTCCGCCCGGTATTAGCTGTTGTGCTTGCTCAAAAAGTTGTTCGCTCGTTGTCATATTGCAAATGAGCGAATGAGCGAATTGCGAATGAGTGAATAAGCTGACGCCGGTTAGGTGACGCCGGAAGGTATTCACTCATTCACTCATTCGCTCATTCGCTAATTAATTTTTGTGAATCGTCTGTCTTCGTATTTAACGATGGGTACGACCTGATTGTCGTTACCCTCGGTATAGTCAAAACCCGACAGCAGGTAGTCATCCGTGTCGGACCGGAAACCAGACCGGCTGGTTAGTTTCCCCCCGGTGCGGGCCAGTTGCCGACCAAAAAAGAGCAGCATGTCGTATCCCTCCATTGCAAAAATCGACGGAATTGTATTTCGGGTGGCTAAGTAATCGGCCTCAAACGTTTCGACTATCGGGCGCGAGGTATCAATAAATTCCGGATACAGCAGGTACAGATTGCGTCGGGTAAATGTCGATGCCGAATTTTTAAAGTAGTTGAACGCCGACCCCGACGCTACTACCGGCCCTGATACGCGCCGATGGCTAAGCGCATCGAGCAGTTTAGGACCGTCGTCGTCGTTGTTGCTGGCCAGAAAAATGTGATTCAGCGAAACGGGCGGTGACGATGCGCTGCCGGTGGCCGTGACAGATGCAGCGGAACGGGTAGTTACCGGCATCATCTGCTCCGCCATCGACAAAGCGGAACCCGTTAGCTTCTGGAAATCGACCACCTGAAATTTGCGCCGTTTCAATTCATTACTATACAGCAAAGCCAGCGACGAATCCTTGCGCGACTCACCGAAATAGACGGCCGCCCGTTTATTACCCGGCTCGCCTTTCGACTGCATAAATTCGGCAACGCCGGTAGCCTGCCTCTCCAGCGACGGCTGCGCCAGAAAAGACATGGGCTGATCGGCAATCAGATCACCACCGGTAGCAATGGGGTTTAGTAGGAGCACATTATTTTGATTGGCGTAAGCCGATGCAATTCGGTTGGGTTCGGCGTAGAGCGGACCAACGATCAGGTCAGTCTGCGAAAAAGCCGGGCTGTTGATAAGTTCGAGGGTTTTATTGGGATCGTTCTCGACATCGTATGCCAGCAGGTTCACCGCAATACCTTCTGAGTAGAGCTTTGCCTGCGCCATTTTCATGCCATTATACAGATCATACACGTACTGACTACTCAACATCCGGCGGTCGCTGTCGAACGCATCCAGCCGAAATGGTAGCATCAGGGCCACGTTATAGGTATTTTTCGGGCGGGTGGGCCGGCCAGAGCGATTCGCCGGGCTTGTCTTTTGCGCAGATGTTGAACTGGATTGGGTCGGACTGGGCGTTACTGACGGGGAAGAGGCCTCCGTGGGCACTCCAAACCGATTGGTGAGCCGGTCGGAGAGTTGCAGATCTTCTTTACCACCACTCCGCTGAAGCTGATCGATCAGGGTAAGAGCCACGGACCGGTTTTCGGGAAACTCGCCATTGAGTTGCTTGAGTTTATCCAGATCGCGGATGCGACTCATGAAATACTGCTCAAGTTTGGCCACATCTTTACCAAAGTCAGGATCGCTAATACGTTGAAGTGTACTTAGACCATCGTCGTAGCGGCCCAGTTCCATCGCGTTGGCGGCATAGAGGTAATACGCGTCGTCAATCTTGCGCCAATCGGAAAAACGCGACATTAACTGCTTCAGCATCAGGCGAGACGCATCGAAATTGCGCTGGCGGAAGGCGGCCAGGGCGTAGTAATAATGCGCATACGGAGCCAGCGTACCACCCCGCTGAATGATATCGTTCAGCGTTTGTTTGGCTGGTTCATACTGACCCCGTTTTACCATACCAACTGCATCGAGGTATCGACGTGTAGCATCTCCCTGCGCCCAAACCGGCGAGCCAGTTAACCAAACCAGCACGAGCAGAAGCATGAAGCGACCCAGTAAGTTGATATTCATTGGGGTAAATTATGGGGTATAATTATTTTGTCATGCTGAGGAACGAAGCATCTCTTTATAGCAGCAAAACGATCTCTATAAAGAGATGCTTCGTTCCTCAGCATGACAAAATAACCATACTTACGATTTCTTTGGTTTGGGCTGACGCCTGGTATCGGCCTGTTTACGGGCTTCTTCGGCAGCCGCGAGCTGCTTCTGTAGCATGGCCTGAAAACCACCCGGCTTCTTTACCTCGCCCGACGCTATCTTTTTTCGGTTCTCGTTCAGCACGGCCTTGATTTTATCTTCGTCTACAAACCGCCGGATGAGCTGCTGCTGCCCGATGGTCACGATATTGGAAACGAAATAATAGAAGGTCAGACCCGCCGGATAGGAGTTCAGTACGAACATGAACATCAGCGGAAATACGTAGCTCAGGGCTTTCATGTTCACCGGTCCCGGCTGCGTAGGGGTAGTCTGGTTGTTGAAATACGCAAACGCAATAGACGAAGCCGTCATCAGCACGGTGAATAAACTCAGGTGGCTGCCAATGAACGGGATAGCCGGAAATGTGATGAAGGCGTCGTAGGTTGACAGGTCGTTGGCCCACAAAAACGGTTTCTGCCGCAATTCAATCAGGTTCGGAAACAGCATGAACAGCGAGAAAAGAATGGGCATGGTAGCCACCACCGGAATACAGCCGCTCAGCGGACTTACGCCCACTTCCTGATACAGTTTCATCTGCTCAGACTGCTGCTTGGACATGTCATCGCCAACGCGGGCCTTGATGGCTTCTATTTCCGGGGCCAATACCCGCATCTTGGCCATGCTGATGTACGATTTGTAGGTCAGGGGCGTCAGAATCAACTTCACGAAAACCACCAGCACAATAATCAGCAGGCCGTAGTTCGAGATGAACTTCTCCAGAAAGTTGAACACCGGCACGAAGAAGTACTTGTTGATAGGTTTCAGCACTGAGTAGCCGAGATAGACGTTCCGGTCAAATTCGGGAGCTACACTGCCCAGCAACTGAAAATCGTTGGGGCCGTAGTAAAACTTATACGCGCCCTTGCCTGCTTTTACGTCAGCCATCGGCAGCATAACGTCGGCCACGCTGGTTTTGACGAAACTGCTGTCTTTCTCCGGCGTTAATGATTTGAAATCGGCGCGTTGTAGCGGGCTATTATCGGCAATGAATCCGGCCAGAAAATACTTGTGCTTGAACGTGAACCACTGTACTGGCTGGCTGATAGTTTCCTCGTCGCTGGCTTCGGTTTCTTTTAGGTGGTCAAAATTCTCGTCAGCAGTAAAGTAGTTGACGGTAGCGGACCGGCGGCAGTTGGCCAGGTCGTTCTCGTACTGCTGCATCTGGTCCTGCCAGAAAAACCGGATGTTGTCGTTACCTACCGTGCTGTTGAGCCCGTTCAGTTTCAGGTTGTAGTTCAGCACGTAACCCTCGGCAGGAATGGTATACACCTGCTCTACCGACTGCCCCGGAGCTACCTCAGCCCGGAACGTAATGGTCTGGGGACCACCGCTTACTGTGCCGCTCTGAGCGTCGGTCTGGTAGTATAAGCGGTGCAGGTCAACGATGCCTCGGTTGGTGGGCAGCTCGAGCCGGGTGATGCTGTTTTTGGCATCGACCAGCACGAGCGGTTTCTGCTGATACGTTTTGTAATCTTTCAGGACTACCTCCTTTACCCGGCCACCCGCCGTACTGAAGGTAACTTTAATGTCTTTGTTCTCGATGACTACATCGCGTTCGTTGCCGGTGGTCAGGGCGGCAAAATCGCCGAATTTGGCGCGGGCTGCTGCCGAGTCGACGGCAGATACGCTGGCCACTGCCGATGTGTTCTTTGGGTTGTCCGCTGTGCCGGATGTGGCAGTGGGCTGGGAGGTTTGAGCCGGTTTTTTACCAGCCTGTTCTGCTTCGGGAGCAGGTTTTGGTACCAGCAGCTGATAGCCGACCAGCATGGCCATGATCAGTACGATGCCAATAAGTTGATTGCGATCCATTCAGTTTTTAAGTCAGTAATCGTTGGTCGATTAGTCATTAGTTTGATGGGGCCATGACTAACGACTCATTGACTAACGACTATCAACTATTTTTTGCAAAATTACGCCAATCGGGCCGCTTAATCAACCGCTTCGGCGGCTTCTACATGAGCGGTCTGTACTACCTCAGACCGGCGTTCCTGCTGACTATACGTCAGGGCGGCCTTCACAAAACTGACAAAGAGCGGATGCGGCTGTTTTACGGTACTCTTCAGCTCGGGGTGAAACTGCACGCCTACGTACCAGGGATGGTTGTTTAACTCCACAATTTCGACCAGCCCCGTATCAGGGTTGATACCCGTGGCCCGTAGCCCGGCCCGCTCAAAGGCGTCGAGATAGTCGTTGTTGAATTCGTAACGGTGGCGGTGGCGTTCGCTGATTTGGGTTTTTCCGTAAATGTTGTGCGCCAGCGAATCCCGCTTGATTTTGCAGGTATAGGCTCCTAAACGCATGGTGCCGCCCATATCGACCACCTTTTTCTGGTCTTCCATCATGCTGATAACCGGCGCGTCGGTGTTTGGCTCCATCTCGGTCGAGTGCGCATGTTCGATACCCATTACGTTCCGGGCGTATTCGATCACGGCCATCTGCATACCAAGGCAGATACCAAGGAACGGAATGCCATTCTCACGCGCAAACCGCACGGCGTTGATCTTACCGTCAATGCCGCGTTCGCCAAAGCCGGGAGCTACCAGAATACCGTCCAGTTCGCGCAGGGTTTCCGTACAGTGGTGTTCGTTGACCAGCGTTTCGGACTGAATCCACTCCAGTTTCACCTTGCACTCGTTTTCGGCTCCGGCATGAATGAACGCTTCGGCAATGGATTTGTAGGCATCTTTCAGTTCGACGTACTTACCCACCAGCCCAATACGTACATCATTGCCGGGGTTCTTGAGTCGCCCCAGAAACGACTTCCAGGCGTCCAGATCGGCATCTTTGTCATTGTAGATGTCAAGCATGTACAACGCCCGCTGATCGAGCCGCTCTTTTTGCATCAGCAACGGCACGTCGTAAATGGTTTCGGCGTCAATGGCTTCAATGACCGAGTTGACCTGCACATTACAGAAGAGCGCGATCTTTTTGCGAATGTCCATCGGCAGCGGGTGTTCGGTGCGGCAGACGATGATGTCGGGCTGTACGCCGTTTTCCAGCAGCATTCTGACCGAGTGCTGCGTGGGCTTGGTTTTCAGCTCGCCCGCCGATTTCAGATAGGGTATCAGCGTGAGGTGAATGACGAGTGTATCGTGTTCGCCAAGTTCAAACTTGAGTTGCCGCACGGCCTCCACAAACGGCAGCGATTCGATGTCACCCACGCAGCCGCCAATTTCGGTGATGATGATGTCGTAATCGCCGTTGTCCTGAAGCCGGAAATTACGCTTGATTTCGTCGGTAATGTGCGGGATGACCTGCACGGTTTTACCGAGAAAGTCGCCCCTGCGCTCGCGGGTGATGACGTTGTTGTAGATACGCCCGGTGGTGATGTTGTTGGCCTGCGAGGTGGGCCGGTTCAGAAAGCGTTCGTAGTGTCCGAGATCAAGGTCCGTTTCGGCTCCGTCGTCGGTTACGTAGCACTCGCCGTGTTCGTACGGATTGAGCGTGCCGGGGTCGATGTTAATGTACGGATCGAACTTCTGGATCGTTACCGACAGCCCGCGCGACTGGAGGAGTTTGGCCAGCGAAGAAGCGATAATGCCCTTACCGAGCGAGGACGTCACCCCACCGGTGACGAAGATATATTTAGCAGATTTGAGTTCCGTAGTCGCCATGGTGCAAAGTGTAATTGGAAGCGTTACGGGATATAAAAGTACGGAAACTTTTGCGGCTTCGGGCAGACTGGTCCGGCAAAAAACCAGGGAGAACGGGTAAGCAGTTGGTGGTGAGGAGTCAAAATCAGCAGCAGGCCCTCAACGTGTTATTGGTTTTAAGTGACTGAGCCGGCGTTTATCTCATAACCATGCCCGGTGCTATGAGATAAGTTACCAGCCTTCGCGTATGTTTAGGGTATGAAAACACTGCCCATACTTTTCGCCATTATTCTGCTGGGAACGGTTTGTTCCGTTTTTGCCCAGCCTATTACGCCAACGCTTCAGCGCGAATGGATTTATGAACAGGCTTCCTTTCCGGAATGTCATGCCTCAACGCTGGCCGAGACAGGCCAGGGCATTGTAGCCGCCTGGTTTGGTGGTACCCGTGAGCGTAATCCCGACGTAGGTATCTGGGTGAGCCACCATGTGGGAGGTCGCTGGACACCACCCGTTGAGGTAGCTACCGGTTTGCCCGCCGAATCAGGCGAGCGGGATGGCCCCGGTAAGCGGCTGCCGTGCTGGAATCCGGTCCTGTATCAAATTCCCAACGGTAATCTGCTGTTATTTTATAAGGTTGGTCCCAGTCCGTCAACCTGGTGGGGTATGCTGAAACGGTCAGCCGACGGGGGGCATACCTGGTCAGCCGCCGAGCGACTGCCAGACGGTATTGCCGGGCCGGTCAAAAATAAGCCGGTGTTGTTGCCTTCAGGCGTTTTGCTCTGTCCGAGTAGTTCGGAAGACCAGAACTGGCGCGTACACTTTGAGCGAACCACCGACTGGGGCAAAACCTGGACCCGTACCGAACCCATCAACAGGGGTGTTGACGACGGAGCCATTCAGCCGAGCGTGCTGTTTCATCCTGACGGAAAGCTACAGGCACTTTGCCGCAGCCAGAAAAGCGGCTTCATTCTGCAAACCTGGTCAAATGATGGGGGCAATACCTGGTCATCCCTACAACCTACCACCCTGCCCAATCCTAACTCTGGCACCGACGCCGTTACGCTGGCCGACGGTCGGCAGGTGCTGATTTACAATCCTACCCCGCCCATACCGGGTAAGTTTGGTGGACCACGCACGCCCCTCCACGCGGCTATTTCGCCCGATGGTATCCACTGGAATACCCTCGCTGTGCTTGAAAACGAACCCGGCGAGTACTCGTACCCCGCCGTGATCCAGACCGCCGATGGACTCGTTCACATCACCTACACCTGGAAACGGCAGCGAATCCGGTACGTTGTTATCAACCCTAATCAATGAATATTTCCGTAATTCGGAGTAGCTGAACAGACAGAAAAACCACAGTCATTCACTTTCTGCCGGGTGTCCGGCATTACGGCATTTTATTTGCGGGTGCCTGAGTAAATCTTCTTCTGATTCTATGCGATGCCTTCTGCTCCTTTTTTGCGTTCTGATTGGTCAAACCGTTTCCGCTCAGAAACCGCCAACCAAAGAAACGATATCTACCCTGTTCTCTCTAACGGCGGTCGATGAGCAGACGGCGGCTGAGCTGCCGGCCAGATTCACGGTGCGGGCGGTGTTTGCCAAAACCAAATGGGAAGGTAACAGCCAGCCCGGAAAAAGCTTCGATCTGACGCTGAAACAAACCGATACACTCTACGTCGTTGCGACCTCGCCGGGCTATTACGAAAGCGACCTCGTTATGCTGGTCGATTGTGATACCTGTTCGGCTAAAGGCTATGGGTATGCTGTACAGCTCGAAAAAGCGACGCCCAGCGCCGATAGCGTATTTCGGAACCTTGCCGTGAATCAGGCGTTCCGGCTCGACGATGTGTATTTCGATCAGAGCAGCTACGCGTTGCGGGCGCAGTCGTTTCCGCAGCTGGACAAACTCGCCAAAACGCTGCAAACTATGCCGACGTTAAAAATCGAAATTGCGGGTCATACCGATAACGTCGGCGACCGACGACTGAATCAGGCCCTGTCTGAAAACCGCGCCAAGATCATTTCGTCTTACCTTGTCCGGCAGGGTATTGCCGAAGACCGGCTCCGCTCCGCCGGATACGGTGACAATCGCCCGGCAGCCCCCAACGATTCGGAAGCCAATAAACGAAAGAACCGGCGCGTCGAATTCGTTGTCTTAGCGATGTGAAGGGAAACCTTACCTCCGTTTTCCATGACCTACTTCGTTAAACCCGGCTCCGTTGTCCGCGAAATCTGGGGCGATGCCGACGTAATTTTGCTGGTTTTTGCGGGATCGGCGGCTGAATTTGCCCTGAACCGCGCTGTGGACTGGCTCTTTTTTACCGGTAAACTCCCCGCCGATCCTATTGCCCGGCTGTTCTCGACGGTTCGCTACGCGCAGGACATCGTGTTTTTGCCCGACGCGGCAGCGCGGCAGGCAATAGCCCGAATGGGAGCCATTCACGGTACAGTTGAGCAAAAGCGCGGGGAGCGTATCCCCGGCTGGGCCTACCGAGATGTGCTGTATATGCTGATCGACTACTCGGAACGGGCCTACGAAACCCTGCACCGCCCGCTCACCAACCCCGAACGCGACGAACTGTATGCCGTTTTTCGGAACGTAGGCGTGGGCATGAACGTCTCCGGCGTGGACTCGCCCGGCGTGGATTCGCCCAACCTGCCCGATAGCTATGCCGACTGGAAAACGGACCGACAACAGCATCTCGACCGCGATCTGATCCGTAGCGAATACACCGATAAACTGTTTCAACGCTACCGTGAGCAGCTTGGTGGCTGGCGGTACAATCTGCTCCGGCAGGCGCAGGCGGTGCTGGTGCCGGACGTAGTGCACCAACAACTCGACCTGCCCCAAAAGCCGCTTTTGGCCCGGACCATGGGCCTGTACAAGTTCCTGAGCGCGTTTGGTCTGCGGTCTGCTGTGCAACGTATTCTCTTACCCACCGAGTATTTAGCGCAGATTCGGGGTTTAGACAGGAGATAGGGTTACAAATTTTCTCATCAACATGACTACGCCCATTACCACCTCCGTCTTCGACCTGTTCAAAGTCGGGCCGGGGCCGTCGAGCTCGCACACCATCGGACCGATGAAGGCCGCTTTTGACTTTCGGCAGCGCGTGGGCCAACTGACCGAACCGGAGCAGCAACGCGCCGATTCGCTGCACGTATATCTGTATGGTTCGCTGAGCGCGACGGGCAAAGGACACGGTACCGACCGGGCCGTTGTGGCCGGACTACTGGGCTGGCAACCCGAAACCACCGACCCCGTTGCCCTGACTAATCTGCTGAAAGACCCGGCAGAACGATACCCTGTGCCGGTGGGTAATCAAACCGTTTTGCTGGGACCAGAGCACATCCATTTTGAGCGTAAACGCTACGAATCTCCCTACGCTAATACAATGGTGCTGAGGCTGATGGCCGGTAATGAGACGCTGGCCGAAGAAGAATACTACTCCGTTGGGGGCGGGTTTATCCTGCGAAAAGGCGAACCCGAACCCGACCCGTCGGCGCAGTCGGTACCGTACCCGTACAGTACTATGGCTGAGCTGAAGGCGCAACTCATACAGCACCACCTGACGCTCGACGCCCTGCTGATGGCCAACGAAATGGCCCTGACCGGTAGCACCCGCGCCGAAATAAACGCCCGGCTCGATGATTTGCTGGCGTTTATGCACCGGGCCGTTCGGCGGGGGCTGCGTAACAAAGGTGTTTTGCCGGGAACAATTAAACTAAGCCGTAAAGCTCCGCTGCTGTATGGGCAGGCCAAGAGTCTGGCTAAACCGGGGGCGGCCATCCGCTCGGACAGTTTTCTGCTGTTTCTGAATGCGTATTGTCTGGCGGCTTCGGAAGAAAATGCCGCAGGAGGCATTGTGGTTACGGCTCCTACGTCGGGTGCGTCGGGGGTGATTCCGGGGCTAACCTACTTAGCCAAGCGCCATTTTCATTACAGCCCCGCCACGCTTCGGTCGGGGTTGTGGGCGGCTGCCGTTATTGGTTTTCTGGTGAAGCACAACGCCAGTATTTCGGGGGCCGAGATGGGTTGCATGGGCGAAATTGGTACGGCTTCGGCCATGGGGGCGGCTTTCCTGACCCGCTGCGCCCAGCCCGCCGGTGCTATCGAAACCATTGAAGCAGCCGCTGAAATCGGCATAGAACACCACCTCGGTATGACCTGCGACCCTATTGGTGGCTACGTGCAGATTCCGTGCATTGAACGTAATGCTATGGGTGCGGCCAAAGCGTACAACGCTTATTTGCTGGCCACGGCGGGTAGGGCGTCATTTCAGAAAATATCGCTCGATGCGGTTATTAAGGTCATGAAAGCAACGGGCCGTGATATGTCCAAACGCTACAAAGAAACCTCCCAGGCCGGACTGGCCCTAAGCGCGACTGAGTGCTGATAAAACAATTTACCATTAATATAGTCATTTGCTTTGCGTCATTTGGTAAGCTGTACTTCTTCTTTTGTCATTCCGACGAAGGAAGTATTACAGCCCTTACTGACCGATGTACAAAAGAAGTCCTGAGATTCCTCCTTCGTCTGAAGGACAATGAAATGACGCTTAATGACCACCAATGACTCTTTAATGCCTACCAAATGACCACTATTTACACTTCCCAGCAGCAGCGCGTTTTACTGATTTCAAGTTTGCTGATTATCGCGGGCTTCATCATTTTCGGACTCAGCGGCTACATATCGGCCTTTCTCGGCGCGGGCATTCTCTACGTAGTACTGCGGCCGTGGTTCGAGAATCTGGTGTACAAACGACACTGGAACCGAACACTCGTTACGTCATTGTTGATTATTTTTTCGCTGGTTGTCATCATCGTGCCGTTTCTTACGCTGAGCCTGATGCTCATCGGGCGCATTCAGTACTACAGCCAGAACGCCGACGATATTCTGAATCTGATTCACAAGGGTGAAGAACTAACCGGTTTCAAGATCACTAATCCGCAGAATATCCAGAAGATCGTGCAGCAGAGCGCGGGGTATGCCACCCGGATATTACCGTCTCTGGCGGGCGGGGCACTGGACTTTATCGTCATCATCGGCCTGATGTTTTTTACGCTTTACTTCATGTTTGTGCAACAGGAAGGGTTTCAGGAAGGGCTTCAGAAATACCTGCCGTTTAACAAGGATACGCAGCACGAGTTACGTGATTCGCTGAAGAACAACGTCAATGCCAACGTAATTGGGCAGGTGCTGGTCTGTGCCGTACAGGGCGTTCTGACGGGGGGGACGCTCTGGATTTTCAACGTACCCGACGCGCCGTTCTGGGGGGTGATTGGCTTTTTTATGGCATTTATCCCCGTTTTGGGAACCCCACTTGTCTGGGGTCCGGCGAGCCTCATTAAATTCTCGCAGGGCGACACCAGCAATGGCGTTGGCATCTTACTGGTTGGCCTTATTGTCATCATCAATATCGATAACCTGCTGCGTATTGCGCTGGCCAAACGCATGGGAGACATTCACCCGCTCGTAACACTGGCTGGCATTGTGCTGGGCGTACCCATCTTCGGCATTTTGGGCCTGGTTATCGGGCCGCTGCTCATCTCTTATTTCATCGTTCTGATGGACGTCTTCGCCCGCGACAATCGTAAACAGCGTAAGCAGATCGCAAAAGACGAAGCAAGACTGGAAGAAACCGCCAGGCGGGAGACGTAGGGACGCCGACTCACGTGTTTGAGTGGCTAACACATACGGCAGCAGAAAGGAGTAGTTGGGGCAGCTGTACGGGTAGTTTGTCGACACGCCAGTCCTGGATTCCTCCAGCACTGCCGACCTTGAGAAACCAATCCAAACAAACCCTGGTAAATTGACGGCCAGGGCTCATAAATACCTTATTCTTCTTCGGGTACAACAATGGTACTGTATCGGTTATGAATTGCCAAAATAGCAACACCGAACAGAACGGCAACTACAATTAGAAACGTGTTCAGCAAACCATCAATCGAAAAGGATAATTTTAGCAGGATAGTTGAAATAATAAACCCTGAATTGCGAATGACTGTACTGAATTTGTCGGTTTGTAAAAATGAAATCAGCAGCAGCAAAACATCAGTGAGGATGAGTACAGTGAAAAACTCGTCGAAAAATATTTTGTTAATGTCCTTGATGGTGTTGACTGCGAGACTGATCGAGATAAAGTTTTCATATACCCAGTGTCCAAAACTATATATAGCTAACGCTACCAGTACCGGTATCAAAAGGGTAGCCATGATCTTTTTGACTTTGATAAATTGCAACGTATCGTTGGACAAGGGTGTTTTCTGTTCTGTTTTAATTCTCCGTTCACTGAGTTTATAAAACACAAAAATCAGGAAGAAAAGAACTAATGTAGCCCCAATATCATATGTAAACTGAAGATCATCGCGCACGGTAAACCAGTTTGCCGTAAACTTCAGATTAGCCAGATCTTTAAACGCCCTTCGTATCAAAATCAGCGTAATAATTTCGTATTGCTTACCAATGTAGGTTGTTGTGGATTTAGGCAGATAATAAACCAGTAGATAGACTTCATAAGTCAGAATAAAAGAGAAAGGGGTGTAGATTGCTGCAATTGGATTCGTGAACAGATCCGAGTAACTGCTTATGTCAATAATGCGCATATTCACCAGAAATATGAGCGACAGGTGAACAATAAAGCTAATGATAGCAATCAATACAATTACCCGCTCGCTGCGATGTCTGGTTTTTTCGGAAAGAAACCGGACGTACAGTGTATCAATAGCATCGCTGACTTTGGACATATCGCTGATAGTTACTACCGAAAATCAGAGAGGTATTTTTTAAACCCAGCCGTCGGTCATCCTTCAAAGATGAACATTTAACTTGAATAACAGGTCGGTACACCGGATCGGGTTTGCCACATAAGCGGTAAGCTGTAGATATGGTGATAGCTTTTATTGCGCGACAGTTATTTCATCAGGCTCATGTGGTCGATACCGATGCTCAAAAACTTGCCGCCTGATTTCCTTAACTAATTCACCAGCAGTCCCTTATCCGCGAAGCCGACGGGTTTGACGGCCCGGCGGTTGAAGAGCCGGTAGATGACCGGGAAAATGAGCAGCGTCAGGACGGTGGCGGTGATGAAACTGCCAATGACTACGGCGGAGGAGAGTATAAGTCTATCCAGCGAATAATCGGGCTTAAGCCGCAAGACTTCACTATTTTTGTAAAAAGCCGCTACGTATGATCACGCCCGACGAATTTCCCTACATCAAGTCCCTGCACGTGAACAACTGTTACACGTACAAGGACTTTGACATCAACCTACACGACTACAAACCGTTCAGCCACCTGATTTTAACAGGCCAGAACGGGTCAGGTAAGAGTACGATACTATCGATGGTCAATAATCATATCCACGCAAGAAGATACGGAGGAGACCCAATTATGTTCGCAAACGATGCAAAAAGACTTGCGGAATTAAGCAAATCCCGATTGGGACCTGATAGTGGAGAAGTGATTAATCATTTACGAAACGCTTTTCAATACGAAGCCGTAATTCCTGCTTATATTAGTGAGCCTTACCAAACGTGGTCACAAAATAGAAGTGAGTTGATTTTTTCATACCTAAAAGCAAAGCGTAACAGTCAAGTAAGGGAAGTTAACACTGTCACAAAAGAGATTGATTTCATCAACCAACTCCAAGGTAGCGATTCTACAGAGACATTCATCCAACAATTCAAGCAATATCTTGTCAATAAAAAAGTATATCAAGCATTTGATCAAATTAATCAAGACCAAACTCGTTTTGCTGAAACTAATCAATTTTTCAATCGTTTAACTAATTCATTTCAGAAAATATTTGAAGACGATGGTTTAGCCTTGGAATTTCAGCAAGAAAGTTTTGAATTTTTCATCAAACTGACCGATGGCCGTAAATTAACGTTTGATGTGCTATCCGAGGGTTTCTCCGCATTACTGAGTATTCTCATGGATTTGTTCATGCGCGTTGACCTGATTAGGAAGCAGGTTAACAATTATACGTATAATCCGTGCGGTATTGTGCTGATCGATGAACCAGAAACTCATTTGCATTTGCAATTACAGGAGCAGGTATTGCCGCTATTAACAAGCTTGTTTCCAAACATTCAGTTTATTGCCGCCACGCACTCGCCCGCTGTAATTGCCAGTATTAAGAACGCTACAATTTTCGATTTGACGACAAAAGAATCGCGTGGGAGCGAGGATACGGTTGGGCGTAGCTATTCGGATTTGATGATGTCGCACTTTGGGTTGAATAATGAATATTCGGCAGTGGCTGATGCCATTATCAATCAGGTAAACAAAGCCTTAAATGATCTCGCAGAAAATCCTGCGGAACAGGGGGTAGCTTTGCAGCGGATTTATGATGAGAATAGTGCGTATCTCGCGCCAACGCTCAAAATTGAACTGGAATTACTCATTGCTCAACACGAAGCCCAACAGGTTGCCCACCAATGATTAACGTAACCCGTGAGCAGCCTTCGCCCCCTTCGTTAGCTGAACAAAAGACACACCGTAGTGACGATGTCATAGCTGCACTGTGGACTGATTTCAGGCACAAGTGCTATCTCACCGAAAAGGTATTTGATAGCATGAAGGAGATGGAAGTCGATCATTTCCAAACGCGGAATGAGCGGCCCGATCTGATTTATACGTGGGAGAATCTGTATCCCATCGACAATAAAGCCAACAAGAAACGGCCAAAACAAACACCACCCGGCGGCTACCTTGACCCCTGTAATTCGGCAGAAGATGTTGAGCAGGAGATTATCTACGTCGTCGAATTCGGTGGCTCAGCCCTCTTCAAAGCCCTCAATCCTGGAAACGCGAAAGCAGTCAATACCGCCAACCTGCTCAGTTACCTTCACCGCGACCTGAAACCAGCCATTAAGGACAAACACCATGAATTGGTGAATGCCGTAGCTGAATGGCATCATGCAAAGTCGTCGGGTGATGTACAGGGCGAATTAGAAAAGGAATTACTACTACGAAAACTCCTGTCACGCGATAGCCACTTCACTATGCTGATGCGGTCGATAAAAGCATTGCAAAGCCTGCCACCTGATTTCTTTGACTAACCCACCAATACCCCATTATCTGCGTGATTAACGGGTTTGGCCGCGCGTCGGTTGAAGAGCCGGTAGATGATTGGGAAGATGAGCAACGTCAGGATGGTGGCTGTGATGAGACCGCCAATGACGACGATGGCCAGCGGTTTCTGCGTTTCGGAGCCGATGCCGGTGCTTATTGCCGCTGGTAATAGACCAATAGCGGCCATGAGCGCAGTCATGATGACGGGGCGGATGCGCGAACGGACGCCCTCGCGCAGGGCTTCATCAAGTGGCATCCGGTCTTTACGGTTCTGGTTGAAGACCGAGATCAGAATCACGCCGTTCTGTACGCAGATGCCAAACAGCGCAATGAAACCCACCCCCGCCGAGATGCCGAAGTTCATGCCCGTGACGTGCAGGGCCAGTATGCCACCAATGAGCGCGAACGGTACGTTGAGTAGCACCAGTCCGGCGTCTTTGGCGTTGCCGAACATGATGAACAGAATTACGAAAATGGCGGCTAAACTGATCGGGACCACCTGTCCCAGCTGTTTGGTAGCCCGCACCTGATTCTCGAACTCGCCGGTCCAGTTGATGGAATACCCTTTGGGTAAATCGTTCAGCTTCTTAGCAACCCGTTGCTGTGCGTCGGCAATAGTACTGCCGAGGTCGCGCTCGCGCACCGAGAATTTGACGCCGATAAAGCGCTTGTTATTGTCGCGATAGACAAAGGCCGGACCGGTGATTTCGCGGATTTGGGCAATCTCGCGCAGGGGTATTTTATTGCCGCGCAGGGTGGGTACCATTAGCCGCATAATGTCGTCTTCAGTTCGGCGGTAAGCTTCGTCGTAGCGGACCCGAATGGTGAACCGGCGTTCGCCTTCGTAAAGTGTGGAGGCCGTTTTACCGCCAATCGCCATTTCGATGACGGCCTGGGCGTCGGCGGTCGAAACGCCGTAGAGGGCCATTTTCCGGTCGTTGAAGACCACGCTGATTTCGGGCTGGCCAATGTTGCGCAGAATTCCCGCGTCTTTCACGCCCGGTACGTCCTGAATGGCTTTCAGGACGGTGTTGGCCTGGTCGTTGAGTTCGTTCAGATCGTCGCCAAAGATTTTAACGGCGTTGCTGGCGTTCATGCCCGCCACGGCTTCGGCCACATTGTCGATGATGGGCTGCGAATAGTTGTAGTTGATGCCCTGAAACTGGCGGAGTTTGGTGTCCATCTCTTCGATCAGTCCGTCGGTCGAGATTTTGCGTGTCCACTCTTCTTTTGGTTTCAGGTTTACCTGCATCTGCACGTAGTAAAATCCCGACGGGTCGGTACCGTCGTTGGAGCGGCCCGTTTGCGAGAGTACGCCGTTTACTTCGGGAAACTCGCGCAGTTTTCCCCGCAGGACCTTCACCATTTTGACCGTCTCGTTCAGTGACGTACTCATGGGTAGCTTGGCCTCGACCCATAAGGCACCCTCGTTCAGTTGCGGCAAAAACTCGGTACCCAGCAGCGACGCCGACCCGAATGATACGACCATAAATACCAGAGCCGCCCCCAGACTCACCCCCCGATGCGCGTAGCACCAGCCGAAGCCGCGCATCACGATCCGGTCGAAGAAGCTGACGATGGGGTTATTCTTCTCCCGCACGTTCTTATTCAGTAAAATCGAACACAATACCGGCACCAGCGTGAGCGTGAACAGCAGCGCACCGAGCAGCGCGAAACCGAGTGTCCAGGCCAGGGGCGAAAACATCTTGCCTTCAACTTTCTGGAACGAGAAAATGGGCAGCAGCGCCGTAATGATGATGAGTTTGGAGAAGAAAATGGCCTTGCCCAACTCGCCCCCGGTCTTCCGAATCAGCCCCATCTTGGCCATGCGGTTGAACTTCTCCCGCCCTACCTTATGCGACAGATGGTCGAGCGTGACGAAAATTCCCTCTACCATCACTACAGCACCGTCAATGATGATGCCGAAGTCGATGGCACCCATCGAAAGCAGGTTGGCCGACATGCCGCGCAGCCGCAGACAGATGAACGCAAACAGCAACGCCAGCGGGATGATAATGGCTACCGTAACGGTTGTACGCCAGTCGGCCATGAATAGAAACACAATCACCGTAACCAGAATAATGCCTTCGGTGAGGTTATGCAGTACGGTTTTGGTGCAGAAGGCAATCAGGTTGTCGCGGTCATAGAACGTCACCATCTTCACGTCGGAGGGTAGCACGCGGGTGTTGAGTTCGTCGATTTTGGCCTTTACCCGGGCCAGCACCTCGCTTGGGTTTTCGCCCTTGCGCTGTACTACGATGCCCTCAACCACGTCATCGTTATCGTTCAGGCCCACCTGCCCCACGCGTGGCAGCTCGGATTCTACCACCTGCGCCACATCGCGGACGAGGACGGGGTTATTGCCCGCTTCCTCGATCAGGATATTTTCAATGTCGGCAATGCTGGTCAGCAGACCGATGCCGCGCACCACATACGCCTGCCCGTTCCGCTCAATTACGTCGCCACCCACGTTGATGTTGGAGCGCGTTACGGCCTGATAGACTTCCAGCGGGGTAATATCGTACTTGACGAGCTGGGTAGGATTGACCCGCAGTTCGTAAATTTTGTCGCGTCCGCCAAAGGCCACCACGTCGGCTACGCCCGCTACGCTGCGGAGTTGCCGGTCAATGACCCAGTTCTGCAGCGTGGTCAGTTCGCGGCTGTCGCGGGTGTCGCTTTGCAGGGTATAGCGGAAAATCTCGCCCGTGGGGCCGTAGGGCGGCTGCACTTCCGGCTCGGCCCCGTCGGGCAGGGTTACGTTGCGCAGAAGATTATTGACCTGCTGCCGGGCGAAGAAATCATCGACGTCGTCCTCGAAAATAATCTTCATCACCGACAGCCCGAACATAGTGGTAGACCGTACGTTGGTCTTGCGCTGTACCGAGTTCATGGCCACTTCGATGGGGACCGTCACAAACCGCTCGACCTCCTCTGCCGAGCGGCCATTCCACTGGGTCACCACAATAATCTGGGTGTTGGTCACGTCGGGAAACGCTTCCAGTGGCGTATGCAGGTAACTGTAGATGCCGCCGATGATCAGCACCCCCGTCATGAAGAAGATAAAAAACCGGTTCTTCAGCGAGAACCCGACAATGTCACGGATGAATTTGTTCATTAAAAGTTAGTCGTTCAGTGCGTCGTAAACCAGCAGTTGGTTTTTGGAGATGACGCGGTCGCCGGGTTTTACGCCTGATTGTATGTAGGATACGTTACCGATGGACTTCAGCACGTTAACCTCGCGGGTTTCGATGTCGGAGCGTGATCTAAAGACCATGACGTAGTGCCTCGATTTGTCGAAAATGACCGATCCGGCGGGCACAGTGGCCATTTGCCCGCCGTCTTCGTAGCGAAGTGTGACGGTAGCGTGCATTTCGGGTTTGAGTTTCATGGCCCTGTTGTCGAGCCGGATCCGTACGGTCAGGGCTTTGGTATTGGGGTCCAGCACGGTATAGATTTTATCGACCCGCCCCCGAAACTGCTCGTCGGGATAGCTGAGTGTTTGTACGCTCGCGGCCATGCCGGTTTTCACCCGGCCAATGTCGCTTTCGTTTACGTTGGCCAGTACCCACACCTCGCTGATTTGTCCGACGGTAAAGAGATTATCGGTATTGTCGGAGCGGAGCTGCATATCGCGGTTGACGTTCTTCTCCAGAATATACCCCTCAATGGGGGCTTTTACGGTATAGGTTGAGGATTTACCAACGCCGTAAATCTGATAGACTTCGCGGATGCGGCTCACTTCGGCGCGGGCTTGCTCCAGTTCTTTCTGCGCCGACGTTACCTCGCGCTGCGAGTTGAGTTTGGTTTCGAATAGGTCCTGCGCCACGCGGAAATTCTTTTCGGCCAGTAGCAAATCTGACTGCGCCTGGGAGTTCTGCCGCTCAAAATCCGCCACCTCGCCCGACCGGATCGTGGCCAGCGTCTGCCCTTTGCGGACGTAATCGCCCAGTTCGACCTTTACGTCTTCCACATTACCGCCCACCAGCGGAAATACCTTGATAACCCGGTTTTCGTCGGCCACCACCTTGCCTACGAGGGTAATCTCGCTGCGTACCGACTGGTTGGTCACGGTGTCGATGCTGATGCGGTTCATCATCGTATCGGAAAGCATAAACGCCGTGGCTTCCTCGGTTGCAAGTTTGGGTTTGCATTTGGTGAGGGCGAAGGCGGTTAGCAGTAGGAGGAGTACCCCGCCCCAACCCCTCCCCCGAAAGGAGGGGCTTTTAGACCCGTATAGTGTAGTCCCTCCCTGTTGGGGAGGGGTTGGGGTGGGGTAGCAGTTTGTTTCCGTCATGTTTTTCATTGAAATAAATTTTCGCCTGTCAGGTAATTCAGTTCTTCGTAAGCCCCCACGCGGTCGGCTTTGAGCCGGTTTAGTTCGCGGATGCTCTGGTTGTAGCTTTCGATCAGATCCACAAACTCCAGCAGGGTGATGTTACCCTTGCGAAAACTGGCGATAACGCCCTGATTGAGCAGATCGAACTGCCCCGTAAACCCACTTTCGATTGATCGGAGCCGACTGTCCACTTCGCGTACTTTCTGGAGCGACGTGGCTACATCATTGCTGATCTGCACCACTTTTTGCTGCTGAATGCGCTGCTGATAGCTGATTTGGGCGCGGGCTGCGGCAATACCACCCTGGTTGCGGTTGGCCAGCGGGATGTCTGCCATTACGCTGATACCGAGGTAGCTGGGTACGTAGCTGCCCGCCTGGTCATAGGTGCCGCCCAGCCGTAAATCGGGCCGGGCCAGGGCACGCTGCAAATCCAGGTTTAGTTTTGCCTGCTGCGTAAGCGACTCGGTAGCCAGCAAATCGGGGCGGTTGCGCAGGGCCAGGCTTCGCAGGCTGTCGTCCGGTATGTTGGGTAGTTGGTAGCGGCCCAGCGTTTCCTCAAATACAAGGGGCTGGATGGGCTGCTCAACGCCAAGCAGGGTTCTGATACTGCGCTGATCGTCGGCCAGTTGCAGCAGGATTTCGGTGCGGTCGTTGCCAATCTGAAATAGCAGTGCTTTGAGCCGGACCAGTTCACGTAACGATACGTTGTTGCGGGCGTACTCTTTCTCGTAGGCATCGACCGTTGTTTGCAGAATACCAAGCTGCTGGTCAAAGCGGGCGAGGGTACGCTGCTGGAAGTAGATAGCGTAGAACCGGCTTCGCAACTCGAAGCGCAGCCCGCGCAGCAGGTCGAGCAACTCGAACTGGGTCAGGCGGGCGGCTTCGGAAGCCAGCGCAATGCGTTTGTTGCGTTTGCCCGCCGTGTACAGCAGTTGCGAGACCGTGACGATTTTCTGACCCTGTCCGCCCACATCAAACACCCGGTTTGTTTGGCTATTATATGTACTAAGCTCAACACCCACGCTTGGATTGTCGAATAGCTTTGCCTGAGAAATCCGGGCCTCGGCTGCTTCGACGCGGAAGCGTTCGGCGAGCAGGAGCAAATTGTTGCTCAGAAACAAACTGTCGGCCTGCCGGCGCGTCAGTCGGAGCGAATCGGTTCGGGCGGGAATTGGCTGAGCGTGTGCGTTTAGAAAACCTGAGAAGAGAAAGAGTGTGAAACAGAATTTCATGAAGGGAGTACAATGGAAACGGGTGCAAGTTTCTCCCAAAAAATATTAAGAAGTGGTTAAAGCAGCCTTAGAAATACCTTAGAAATCGGTATCGATATGAGAACAGCTTATCCAAAACTAACCACGACCCCTGCTCACGCGGCTGCATAATGCCTGCTACATACTGATGGGTGTGGTTTTGTTCATTCATCCCGCGCAGGCAACCGACCTGCACACGGCGTTGCTGGGCCATTATTCATCCGTAACGAACCGACGGGGTAGTGGGACTAAGGGGCGGGTTTTATACCCGCCTTTTTGAGTTTCTGCACCACAAAGCTACCAATAGCGCTCCCCTGCGTTTGGCCGTTTTCAATGGCGTCGCGGTAGTGAATGCCGCCATACAGCCGCGAAATAGCCGCTTCCTGAGCTGCCTGTCGAAAGGACGTAAACTGACGTTCGGGCAGGTCGAAAATGATTTCGGTATTGTCAGTAAATGCAAAATCAGGGCCGAGCATATACGTTAGTACCTCGGCCACGGCGGTCGAGATTACGCTATGGCCGCTGGTATATTCAGGAAAGGGGGGCGTTTGCAGGAGCGGTTGCCAGCGTGGATTTATGTAGCGGTTGATAACGGTTTCGGGGCGAATGCGGTTGCTGCGGTATTTCTCGTCCCAGCAACTGATAAACGCATCCATCAGTGTCATGGCCGCTACCGACTGCACCAGCACCGCCCGGTCGAAGGGGGTTTTTGCCCGCTCAACGGCGAGGGCTGCAATGTTCAGCCAGTGACCGCCGGGGCTTATTTTCTTGAAGCCGATCATCATATGCCCCGACGTGTTGATGGCGAAGGGGTTGCAGTCCCAGTAGGCGGCCACAGCCCGCTGTTCATCGGTCAGGGCGTTACCGGTATCATATACTTCGCGGGTCAGGGCAAAAAACGCGCTGGTTGTGTCTTTACTGAACGCCACCGGTGGAGTGGGTTTGAACTGATTGCAGGAGTCGAGCAGCATAGGCCGGATGGTGCGCCAGTGCGGCTCAATAGCTTCGATGTAGCCGGGGGGCGTGGGGTACCAGTAGCCATCGCCTTGGGTAGGGCGGTAGCGGGTCCGGGCACTTAGGAGCCGATAATTATCGGTAGCTGCGTAGGCCAGCACCCGGCTGGCTTCGGTCTGTGCTACCCGCACCGACGCGTCGATGATGGCCTGACTGTATCCGTTTTCCTTCAACTGCGCCAGTAACTTTTTCTGATCGTCTTCCAGTCGGTAGCCGGAGGGTAACAGCAAACGCCCGGTTTCAAGGATGCTGTACAAAGCTGCCAGCCGGTAATCGTATTTTTCGGTTTTGGCCAGTGGAGCCGGGGCAAAATCGCGTACAAAACGGGTGGGCGAGGTGATGTTTTTTGCGTTTTGTGCGACCAGGTCGTGCGCGCCCAGTAAGCAATACGCGTAAAACCGGCTGGCTGCGGGCGGGCTGGCCACATCGTGAATCATCACCATTGTCAGCGCAAAAACGGTGGGCTGCAGGTATGCTTCTACCGGGCGGGGGGCAGGTTTGGCCTGTGCCACAGTGGCCAGCGTTAGGAAGAGCAGCAGCAGTCGGGTCATGGCTGGAGTGGTTTATAGACCTGAATTGGCTGGTTGAACGCGCCGATGATAAGTTGTTTCGTCTGGTTGATGGTCATCTCAACTACCGATTTTACATCCCCCCGTACCGACAAACCAGATGCGGGCTGACCGACGTACGAGAAGTCTCCTTTGCCGTTACCCCGCAGCAGACAGCCGTAATTGGCGTCCATACTACCGAGTTTCAGCCGGTTATCTGACTTGTTGCCCAGTAGCAGCAGGTCTGTATGGCCGTCGTGGTCAGCGTCCTGCGCCAGGATGTGAGTAACGGGTGCAAACTGCGCCTGAATGGGCAGCACCAGCTTGCTGAATTTGCCGGTGCCGTTGCTGAGGTAGCAGACCGAGTGCTGTTCGGCAGCGCTTAGTTTGGTAGCGTGAGCCAGTTCATCGGGCGAGAAAATATCGGTAGCGGTGGCGTCGGCGTAGTCTTTATAGTATGGAAACTTCCGGCGCATACTGAATAGCTGATCGGTCAGCTCATCGCGGCTTACGAAGGGGTACGTTTTGCCCTGCACGTAAAAGCAGAAGAACGGGTCAATGGAGCCGTTGCTGTCGAAGTCGGCGTAGAGCAGTTCGGCGGGTTGCTGCGCCGAGGTTCTGATTTGCGTGTTGGTGCCAAGATTACCCGCCACAATATCCGCTTTACCGTCGCCGTTCAGGTCGGTAATGGCGAGCGACTGCCAGAAACCAGTGGCGGGTTCGGTAAAATACCGGTTTGTTTCATCCACGAAGCCACTTTTGGTGTTGGTGAAGACTTTCACTGGCATAAATTCACCACACAAAACGAGGTCAATGCGGCCATCGTCGTTCAGGTCGGCCCACTGCGCATCCGTCACCATACCGACCGATGAAAAGGGCGTTGGTACTCCTGTAAACTGACCGTTGCCTTTGTTTTCGAGCAGATACGACTGGGGCACTTCGGGGTAACGACCCGGCACCACGCGCCCACCCACAAACAGGTCGAGGTCGCCATCGCCGTCGTAATCGGCGGGGCGAACGCAGGCTTTGCTGCTGGCATTCAGCAGGGGTAAATTCCCCGGTGCGGGGTGCAGATGGCCGCGTCCGTCGTTCAGAAACAGCTCATCCTGAAGGGAAGCGGTGTTGGCCTCAAAGAGCGAATAGCCGCCTTTGGCCACGTACAGATCGTCAAACCCATCGCCGTTGGCATCGAAGAAAATAGCCGCAGCAATGGCCGAAATGGCTTCGTCGCCAATGGTCAGCGTATCTTTTTTGAACGTACCGCCCGGCTGCTGAAACCAGATGCCGCCGGTTTTTTGCTGATCGCCACTGATAAACAGATCGTCCAGCCCGTCTTTGTTCACGTCACCTTTGGCTAGCACCGGCCCCGTGTGCGAGTACATCCAGAGCATGAGCGGCTGACGTTTGAAATCGTTCTCTACGTAGCCCTCGTGCGTGTAGGGCAGGGTGGGGGCTACGTTTGTAAACAGTGCGGGGATGGCCTTGGGCGCGGGTGCCGGTTTGCTCGGCCGGTTTTTTGCCGATGACTCCTGCTGAACCGATACCCGTTGATTGACCGGCACGCGGGTAAGCGTCTGCCGCGACTGGTCGGGCCAGATAATCAGCACTGAGTCGGCAACGGTGGCCACGCCCATCCCGAAATGCAGGGTTGTGGACTGACTCGACAGATACCCCCGTACCGGGTTCAGCTCCTGATACTGCCGGTTGCCCCCGCCAAAGACCGTTACCCGCGCGCCTACTGCGTTCCGGTTGCCGCCGGTTGCCGTCAGGCTGAGCTGTAGATAAGTCGTTTTATGCTGCTCGCGACTTAGATTCTGATAGACAAAAGCAGGCTCGTTGATGTTGTTGATAATTAGTTCGAGGTCGCCGTCATTGTCGAGGTCAGCGTATGCCGCGCCGTTCGAGATAGCGGGCGTTTGCAATCCCCACGCCTGCTGCATATTGGCAAAGGTCAGGTCGTGGTTGTTGCGGTAGATGTAATTGGGCAGGCGCGTAGCGGGCATGGCCCGAACAAGGTCCATAAGCTGCACCGGTTCGCGGTCAATGGCTTTCCTGATTTTGTAATCGCCCCAGTATTTCAGGAAATCTTTGTTGGTGTAGTCGCGCAGATAGCCGTTGGTGATGAACAGGTCCTTGTAGCCATCATTGTCAAAATCGGCCAGGAGGGGAGACCAGCTCCAGTCTGTATTGGAGACCCCGGCCGTTTGGGCTATTTCGCTGAACGTACCGTCGCCGTTATTGAGTTGCAGCATATTGCGCATGTACTGCCGGTTCAGGTTTTGCCGGACCATCAGCTCGAACGACTCGTAGTTTTCCTGAAGTTGCAGGAGTTTCTGCCGCCGGTTGTCTTCGGGCAGCATATCGAGGTTCATGATGTCGGGCAGGCCGTCGTTGTTGAAATCAGCAATATCGACACCCATCGAAAACTGGGAGAGGTGCCTGAACCGGGCTTCGGTTTCGTCTTTGAAAGCCGGACCGCCAGCCTGACCGTTCTTCTGATTGATGTACAGGTAATCCGGTTCGTTGTAGTCGTTGGTAACGTAAATGTCGGGCCAGCCATCCTGATTGACGTCGGCCACAACCATACCCAGCCCGAACGTGAGCGGGTACTGAGAAATGCCTTCTTTTTTCGACACATCGACAAAGCGGCCCTTCTGATTCTCGAAGAGTTTGTTACCCGCCCGTTCGTCGGTTTGGTCATGCAGACGGGCCAGTTCCATGTTGTCGTATTTTTTGACATTGTGGCTCAGCAGAAACATATCCAGATCGCCGTCGCGGTCGTAGTCGAAAAAGGTGGCCTGAGTGCTGTAGCCCGGATCGTCCAGCCCGTACTGTGCCGCCTGATCCACGAAGCGCACCGCCGTACTGCCGCCCTTGCCCTGATTGATAAACAGTTGATTCCGGCGATTGTCGTCGTCGGTTTTACCCGAGTAGCACACGTAAATATCCAGCAGCCCGTCGCCGTTTACGTCGGCCAGACTGACGCCGGTTTTCCAGCCGCCCGCGCGGCCACCGAGATCGGTTCCGGCGTCGGCGGTGATGTCTTTGAACTTCAGGTTGCCGAGGTTCAGGTATAGTTTGTTGGGTTTCAGGTTGGCGGTAAAGAACAGATCGGGCAGGCCGTCATTGTTTACGTCGCCCACGGCTACGCCCCCGCCGTTGTAGAAATATTCGTAGGAAAGTACGTTCAGGCTTTCGTTCTCATCAATCTGATTGACGAAATCAATGCCCGTTTGCGCAGGTGGCAGCAGTTGAAACAGGGGAGACTGAGCGCAGACAGGCACAATTAGTAGCAAAAATGACGCAAGCAAGGCCCCAACGCAGTAATTTCTGATTGCTAAGTAGCTATGTAACCGTGTATCCATAGGTAACTTTATTAATTAACGCAGGAAGAGTCGCTGGAGTTGAGTGGTTGCCGCAAAAAAACAGAAAAGCCGGGGGTCAGCCATGACCCCCGGCTTTTCTTACCATGTACAGCTTATTTATCCCAATACATCCGGGTCAGCCAGTCATTAGGACCGGCCACTTTACCGAGGGCACTGTTGTAGTTAGCTGTGTTTAGGGTAGCCTCACCGTTTGGATACGGCTGCCGGCGCGGAATCGAGCCGCTGGCAAAGTTGCCCGTATAGTTCACTGGAGTCAGCACCGGAAAGCCCGACCGTTTCCAGTTATTCCAGGCGGCTACGAAATTCATCTGTAAGCCCGTTGTAGCCCAGTACTGCTCGTTGATCTGCTTGAGCGCGTTGGCTGCTACCAGCGGGTTAGCATCGGCGTAGGCCGCAGCCGCTGTTGGATTAACTACCCCACCGTAGCGGGACAGCGACGTAATGCCGGCCACGACCGCATTTCTGTAGTGGCTCGCGGCTGTACCCGGCACGCTGAAACCACGCTGAACGGCTTCGGCCAGTAGCAGTTCGGTTTCTGCGTAGGTCAGCACAAACAGTGGGGCGTTGCGGTCGCGGTACATAATGGTAGGTCGCGAGTATTTACCCAGGGGCGTTATATCGGCCCCGGTACCTGTGCCGCCGGGGTAGTTGGGGGCTTTAGTGATATCGGTCGCACCACCGTTCAGGTCAAACCCGTTAGGCTGGCCAATCTGCACGGCGGGGACCGTACTGCCGCCGGTGCTCATGCTCTGGTTGGCAATCAGCCCGGCAGGTGGCACCTCGGCCACGATAGACAGGCGCGGGTCATTGGTAGCCTTCAGGTAGTCGATCAGGACTTTGCTCCAGCGTACCGAATAGATGTCGGCCAGCGTACTCAGGGCTCCTGCGTTGTTATTGCCAAAGCCTTTCGAGTTATCGGCCATGATGTAGGCGTCGTCATCGGCACTGGCAAATACGCCCCCGGCGGCTGCTTTTTCGGCGTACGTTTTAGCCGTTGCGGGATCTGCCTTCGTCAGGCGCATAGCCAGTTCCAGCATCAGCGAATAGCCAAACTTTTTCCACTTGGTCACGTCGCCTTTGTAAGCGTAGGCATCGTTGGTAGGCAGCGGATTGGTTGGACTCAGGGCCGCCGTGGCGGTTTCGAGCTTGGCCAGTAGCGACTTGTAGATGTCCTGCTGCGCATCGTAAGCAGGCAGCGTAGTCCCATCCTTTGCCTTTAGAGCCTGGCTGTACGGTGCATCGCCGTAGGTGTCCGTCGTGAGTGCAATACACTGCACCTGCATAAGCTGGGCAATAGCGTTCAGGTTTGCCAAAGCTGGTTTACCTGCGGTGAGCTGCTCCATCTGATAGGCGTAGCTGGCGGCATTGTACTGGCTGTTCCAGAGGGTCTGAATGTAGGCGTTGGTATTGCTCGAAATGACGTATTTGTCGGCATTGGAGTAGTACGTAGCCGCGCCGGAGCTGGTCGATGACAGAATCTGCACCCACATACTCTGGAATAGAATCGCTCCACTATAGCCCGCCGTTGCATTAGCACTGTTAAACTCAATGCTGGGTAACAGCAGATTCGGGTCGTAATTGGCCGCCGACGACTGGGTTGGGTTCGTGTTGAGGGCGTCGAAATTATCCGTGCACGACACCTGAAGGAAACCTGTCAGGAATGCGCACGCTATGCCTATTTTTTTCATGGTCGGTCTCTTATTTAAACTTGATGTTCAGGTTAACGCCGTAGGTGCGCGATGCGGGCAGACTGGCCCCTTCGATGCCAGCGTACCGGAGGTTAGCACCAAACGTAGACTCCGGGTCGATGTTCGTAGCTTGCTTGGTGATGTAAAACAGATTCCGGCCCACGAGCGAGATGCTCAATGCCCGGATCAGCGGAACTCCCGTCAGCAGTTTGGCGGGCAGGCTGTAGCCAAGCGTAAATTGCCGGAACTTAATGAAATCACCGCCAACCACACTCACTTTGGTAATGTTGTTGGCCAGTGCGGTGTAGTAGTTCTGCGCTGTAGCAGTTACGGTATTGGCCGCTCCGGTTTCCGTTACGCCAGTAGTGATACCACCCTCCCGGCCCACCAGGGTTTCCTGTGCCAGGCCCCGGCGGTACGCGTAGTTCTCGGTAGCCGACAGGATTTTGTTACCGTAGTTGTAGTCGATCAGGAATGACAGATTAAAACCATGATAGCCGAAGTCGTTGTTCAGACCACCATATAGCGTGGGCAATACCGTACCGAGGTTAACCAGATTGCCCCGCACCGGTAGGCCCGATGCATCAACGACAATCTGACCGTTGGAACTGTATTTGTAGTCATATGCCCGGATCTGCGGACCGGACTCACCCACCACAAACGCTGTAGTCGCGTTGCCAAGTGTGGCCCGGTTAGACCCCAGTCCAATAGGGTTGTTGTTGGCATCGGTCTGTAGCACTTTATTACGTACCGACGTCAGGTTGAACGACACATTCCAGTTCAGGTCAGCTGTCTTGACCGGGTTGCCGGTAATCAGCATTTCGATACCCCGGTTCTGAATGGAACCCGTGCCCACCACACCGCTGGTGAAGCCGGTAGAGGTACTGTACTGGGCGGGCAGAATTTCGTTGTTGGTCTTCTGGTCATATACCGACAGGTCTAAGCCCAGCCGATTGCCGAAAAACTTAAGCTCCAGACCCACTTCAATTTCAGTCTTGGTAAATGGCTTCAGGAACAGGTTGGGCAGGTTAGAGCTGAAATTGCCGGTCGCAATACCGTTAATGGCATTACCCACCCCGTAATAGACACTGGTGCCGTAGGGTGAGGCTGGTTCGCCACTGGTCACGGCATAGCCTGCCCGCAGTTTACCGAAACTCAGGCTCGGTATTTTGAGGAAATCGTTAAAGATGAAAGCCGCATTGACCGAGGGGGTAAAGATGCTCCGGTTGGCCGAAGGCAGCGTTGAATAGGTATCGTAGCGGCCCGTAGTAGTCACGTTCAGGAAGTTCTTGTAGCCCAGATCCACGCTGTAATAACCTGACTGGACTTCGGTGTTGGCTACATCATAGCCCCGGCTGAAGTTTACCACGTTATTGAAGCTGTAGAGATACGGCAGCACAAACGGACCACCGCCAATGCTGATTTTCTCGTAGTTGTTCCGGCGAAGGTTGCCACCCAGCAGGGCATCTACCGTAAAGTTTGCGCCAACAGATTTGTTGACACCAAGTAGCGCATCTGCATTTAACTCACTACGCTGTGCATTCGAGAGCTCGTCCAGCCCTCCCTTGGCTCCCTGCGAGTAAGCCGTACCGTAGGGTGTTACCCTGAAAATACGGTCGCTGGAGTTATCGTAACCCAGACGGGCCTGCGCGTACATCCAGTTGGTGAAATCGTAGCGGGTAGAGATCATCGAGATCAGCCGTTTCCGGCCCACGTTGTTCACAAACTGATTCGTCACAAAGTAGGGATTGCTCACGTACTCGTCGTCGCTGAAGATAATCTCACGGCCTGTTACAGGATCATAGCCCGGTGCAAGTCTGCGCTGGTCTATGTTAGTAGCCAGCAGTTGCGCGTTGTTGGCGTTTAGCGGCCCGTCGCTCAGTGCCGGCTTGTTTTTCACCTCTTCACTGATGTAGTTGGCCAGTACGCTTATGCTGAGTTTAGAGGTGATGTTCTGGTCAATGGTGAGCGCAAACGTTTTACGGTCCAGCCCGCTGTTAGGTAGAATCGAACTGTTGGCCAGGTTCGATGCCGACAGCCGGAAGGATCCATTTTCGCCCCCTTTCGTCACCGATACCGTATTGGTAAAGGTTGAACCGGTCCGGTAAAAGTTCTTGATGTTATCTTTCTGGGCCGAGTACGTGTATTGCTGGCCGTCGGCTCCGATAACCGGCGAACCGTCTAATTTGGAACCCCAGCTAAAGCGGGCCGTTTGCTGCGAGGCTGCCGCCGTTACGGGTTTCTGGCCACCGATGCCCTGACCATATTCGTACTGAAAGTTAGTGAAATTGATGGCTTGCTCAGCCACGAGGTTGGAGTTGTAGTCAACCGCAAAATCGCCCCGTTTGCCCTTCTTGGTCGTAATCAGAATTACGCCGTTAGAGGCCCGTGCCCCGTACAGGGCCGACGCCGACTGGCCTTTCAGCACAGTCATGGTTTCCACGTCGTCGGGGTTGATGTTCCCCAGCCCGTCGCCCCCGTCCGAACCACCCCACTCACCGGCACTGCCGCGCTGGGTGTTGTCCATTGGTACGCCGTTGATGATGATCAGCGGTGAACCCGGCGAGTTGATACTGGGTACGCCCCGCAACAGAATTTTGGCCGTACCGCCCGGACCCCCATTGGTTCCTTTCACGGTCAAACCTGCTACCCGGCCCACCAGCGAGTTGCCGATGTTGGTCTCCCGCGCTTTGGTCAGCGCGTCGCCGTTTACGGTGGTGACAGCGTAGCCGATCTTGCGGGTGTCTTTGGTTACTCCCAGCGCCGTTACAACCACCTCGTCCAGTATGGCACTACCCGGCTCCAGTTTTACGTCGATCACCGACCGGTTTCCTACGGTAACCTCCTGCTTGCTGTAGCCAATGTAGGAAAACACCAGTACGCTGTTACCATCCGAAACCGCAATGCGGTACTTACCACTGGCATCGGTGGTGGTACCACGCGTAGTACCTTTAATCGTGACGGAAGCGCCTACTACCTCGGCTCCTTTTTCATCCGTTACCCGGCCTGTCACCTCGCTGTCGAGCGCGAACACTGGAGCCGCGGCCAGCAGCACCCAGGCCCCCCAAAAGAGTAGTAACCCCCTGAGGGTGTTCAGTAGTTTTTGTTTCATACAATTTTTAATCGGTTAACTGGTTGAAATTAATTGTTACGGAAAAAAATTACGCATCAAGGTAATCATTCCATACCCTGTCCGAAAACGCGACGGTATAAGGAGCAAATATATTCCTAATATTAAGGAACTACGGCAGTAAAACCACAATTTTTAATGGTTATTTAACCGTGGTCATCCATTTGTGATAGTCCTCAATTCAGGTAGAGTTAATTAATCAGAACGCCAATGAAAAATTACTTTCTCTCTAAGATGACCTGAATTCGCTTTTCCAGTGCCTATAACCTTTTCCCCCCTTTTGTCTATTTCAGCGGTTGCCATGGGCTGACTGAATAAACAAAAATCAGCCGCTCAGTAGATTCTCCCCGGTGCGCCGGTGCGATAGTTTTGAGGTGACGAAACCAGGCAAAACAAGGGCAACCTACAAAACACTGACCGCAACGGCACGTATTTCGCTCATCCGTATCACAGTTGGGAGCGTGGACTCAATGAGAATACCAACGGACTGATCCGGCAGTATATTCCCAGGAGTTGTCCGATTCGTATCGTCCGTCCGAGCGACGTATCCGCATACAGCACACAGGCATTCAGGAGAGCAACCTGCCTTACCAACGGAATCATTCGTAGCCCAGATTGAGATCCTGAGCCTGCCCGGTCAAAAACTGTAATTGCTCGTTTCGGACTTCTTTGTGTCGGTCCTGATACCGTAGTACGTCTTCCACCAAAATTCGCTGGTGAGTACCCACCTTCTTGAAGGGAATGCTACCGGCTTCGAGCAGTTTAACCAGGTGTGGCCTGTAAAAAGACGGTATTTTAATGGTATCCTGTCTCAGGAGTCATAAAGTATACTGGCTGATTGAGGGAGTCTCTTCCTGATGGAGGTTGTCCTGATGGAGCTCCGGCTGGCGATTTCACCGCCCGTATCCGGCCTGCAAAGGTGTAGTCGTGTCGCCGGAAGACAGCCGGATTCGCTGGCAGCGTTGATGCGGTTAGGGGTAACAAAGTCAATATTTAGCCATAACTCCGTATATTACACCCCAGGGTTCCCGCCCCACTACCAGTCAACGTTCGCACCGCACAGGCGGCCCTGTTCAAAATGAACATGGGTTTGGGATTTCGACTAAGGTTTCAACAATTCCAACCAACATGATGCCTCTTCAACTGCTACTTGCCGATGACGACGACGATGATTGTCTCTTTTTTAAACAAGCCCTGGCCGAGTTGCCCATTGCCACGCACCTGACCACCGTAGAAAACGGGGAGCAACTCATGCACTGGTTCACAACCAACACCGGTCTACTGCCCGATGCCCTGTTTCTGGACCTCAATATGCCCCGCAAAGGCGGCTACGAATGTTTGGTAGAAATAAAAGCCGATCAGCGGCTACAGCAGATTCCAATCATTATCCTCTCGACTTCCTTCGAGAAAGATATGGCCGACCGGCTTCACAAAAAAGGAGCCATGAGCTGCATCCGCAAACCGGCTGATTTTTCGCAACTCAAACACGTCATTCAGCAGGCACTTTTGTTGCTAACGCCGGAGAATGGTGTACCATCGGCAACAGAGGCCGTTGTTCGTAGGGAGTAACCTAACCCTAATTTCATCATGAAAGCAGACGAAAAAATTCTGTCCAAAAACCTGTTTCCGGTTATTGGGATTGGCGCATCAGCGGGTGGGCTGGACGCTTTTCGGAAGCTGCTCCGGGCCATTCCCCAAAAATCAGGCATGGCATTTGTGCTGGTGCAGCACCTGGCCCCCACCCACGAAAGCCTGTTACCCGAACTGCTGCAAAAAGTTACGGATATTCCGGTGCTGGAAATACAGGATGACGTTAAAATTGAGCCGGACCATATTTACGTCTTACCCAGTAATAAAATGCTGGTGGCTAACGATGGTGTGCTGCAACTAAGCCCCCGAGGCACCGACAAAAAGGAACTCAACCTGCCCATCGATCTTTTTTTTACCTCGCTGGCCGAAATCCATCAAAGCCATGCCATTGGTGTGGTCCTGTCCGGTACGGGCAGTGATGGCACCAGGGGCTTAAAAGCCATCAAAGAGAGTGAGGGTCTCACCTTTGCCCAGGACGAAGCCTCGGCTGCTCACGATGGGATGCCCAACAGTGCGGTACAGGCGGGGGTGGTTGATTTTGTGTTGCCGCCCGAGGAAATACCCAAAAAACTGGTCGAGGTCATCCGTATGCTGAATGAAGACGGCGGAGACGATCCTGATGCACCGGAGCCGGAAAAGGACGTGTTCAAGCAAATTCTGTCGGTGCTGCGCGTTCGGAAGGGAACCGATTTTACCTATTACAAACAAACCACCATTCGCCGGCGAATCCTGCGCCGAATGGCCATTACCAAAACCGAGAATCCTGCGGACTATCTCACCTATCTGCGGGATCATAAACCAGAGCAGGATGTTTTATACCAGGACCTGCTGATTCCCGTCACGTCATTTTTTCGGGACCACCCCGTATTCGATAATTTATGTGAAACGGTTTTTCCGCTCATCCTGAAAAATAAACCCACCGGAGAACCCATCCGGATTTGGGTGGCGGGGTGTAGCACGGGTCAGGAAGCGTACTCCATTGCGATGTGCCTGAAAGAATTCTTAGGCAATCAGCCGCCGGAACGGGTGCAAATTTTTGCCAGCGATTTAAGCGAACCCGCCATTGCCAAAGCCCGCACGGGTATCTATGCAAAAAACGAAGTCGAGGCCGTATCGCCCCAACGGCTGCAGGAATTCTTTACCAGGAGCAATGGCAGCTACCAGATCAATAAATCCATCCGGGATATGTGCGTGTTTGCCGTACACAATTTCCTGAAAGACCCGCCCTTTGGTAAACTCGATTTTATCAGTTGCCGCAACGTGCTGATTTATCTGGAACCCTACCTGCAAAAAAAGGCATTTACCACGTTCCATTATGCCTTAAACCCAACTGGCTTTTTACTGCTGGGTAAATCAGAAACCGTCGGCAATGTACCTGACCTGTTCGTGCTTGCCGCCAAGACCAGTAAATTATTCACCCGCAAGGATGGCCTCAGCCGGTTTATGTCCGAGTCCGTTCAGCGCAGCAAGCCACCGATCAACCGGGCTACGCCCACCACCGAAACCTTGCGTACGGACTTTCAAAAAATAGCCGATGAGTTGATTCTCAGCCATTACTCACCAGCGGGTGTAGTGGTCAACGAGGCTCTGGACATTGTGCATTTTCGGGGCATCACTGCGCCTTATTTAGCCCAGGCATCCGGCAAGCCCACCCATAATGTATTACTCCTGGCCAAGCACGGGCTGGCGTTTGAACTGCGTAACCTGCTGCACAAGGTCAGAAAAGAGCAGGTAACGGTTATCAAGGACCATATTTCCCTGGAAGTCAACGGCAGCTTAGAGACCATTTCCATCGAAGCCCTGCCGCTGCCCAATATGGTTGACCCGCATTACCTGATTCTGTTTCACCCGGCTCTACCCACTACCATCCCCGCCGACAGTGACCCGCAGAAAGCCAAAACAAAGCCGAAAAAAGACGACAAAGACCTGCGGATCGCCCAGTTGGAGCGGGACCTGGCCCAGACCCGTGAAGACATGCGCGGCATCACCCAGGATCAGGAGGCCGTCAATGAAGAACTGCAAAGTGCCAACGAAGAGCTGCTGAGCGGCAGCGAAGAATTGCAGAGCCTGAACGAAGAACTGGAAACGGGCAAAGAAGAGCTGCAAAGCACCAATGAAGAACTGACGGTGGTCAATCAGGAAATTACTGGGTTGAATCAGCAGGTAATAGCGGCCCGCAATTATGCCGAAGCTATTATTGCGACCATACGGGGGCCATTCCTGGTGCTGGATGCTACCCTGCGGATTAAAACGGCGAACGCGGCTTTTTACACAACCTTCAAGGTCAGGGAAGGTGAAACCGAAGGGGCTTTCCTGTACGAACTGGGTAATGCCCAATGGAATATAGCCGAGCTGCGCGTACTGCTTGAAAAAATACTGCCCGAAAAATCGACGATTACGGATTTTGAAATGACCCATACGTTTCCAGTCATTGAGGAGCGGGTTATGCTGTTGAATGCCCGTGAAATTCGAAGCGAAACCAATATTGAGCGGTTAATTCTGCTCTCGATTGAGGATATAACGTTAGCCACCAAAGCCCGGCGAGTTGAACGGCAGGCGCAGGAGCGCGTTGAATTTATCGCCAATGCCATGCCGGAGAAAGTGTGGGCCGCCGATGCCTACGGCAACGTCACTTATTTCAATAAAACCTGGTTTAACTACACCGGCCTTTCGTTTGAAGACCTGAAAGACTGGGGCTGGGAAAAAATTATTCATCCCGACGATCTGGAAGAAACCAGAAAGCGCTGGCAACATTCCATTCGCACCGGTACAGAACTCGAGACGGAACACCGGTTTCTGGACCGGAACGGGGGGTATAAGTGGCACCTCAGCCGGGCTATCTCGCAAAAAAACGTATACGATCAACAAACCCTGTGGATCAGCACCGACACCGAAATTCAGGAGCAGAAAGCCCAACAGGAAGCCCTGGAAATAGCCGTGATGAAGCGAACTCAGGACTTACAGAAAGCTAATGAAGCCCTGCAACAGGTGAATAAAGAGCTGGAAGCCTTCACCTACGTATCGAGCCACGATTTACAGGAGCCGCTCCGCAAAATACAAACCTTAGCCAGTCGCATCCTCGATAAAGAACATCAAACCCTGACCGACAGCGGCAGGGATTATTTCGGGCGCATCCAAAAAGCCGCCGGACGAATGCAGCAACTGATTCATGATTTGCTGGCTTTCTCCCAATTGAGCACCGAAGAACGAATATTTGAGATCACCGACCTGAGCGGGCTGGTTCAGGAAGTCGTCAGCGAACTAAGCGAACCCATCGCCGAAAAACACGCCACTATCGACGCGACCGGACTCGGCACCGCCCCCGTCATTGTGTTTCAGTTTCGCCAGCTGCTACAAAACCTGATTGGCAACGCGCTTAAATTTTCCAAACCTGACGTACCCCCTCATATCACGATAACGAGTGTACTGACAACCGGGGGTAAATTCGCGAACGGAACGCTGTTGCCCGAAAAAGTCTATCACCACCTGACCATCACGGACAACGGCATTGGCTTTAATGCTAAATACAGCGAAAAGATATTTGAGGTTTTCCAGCGTCTGCACAGCAAAATACAATACACCGGCACCGGCATTGGGTTAGCCACTGTGCAGAAAATCGTTGCCAATCATAACGGCTTTATTACGGCTACCGGTGAGCTAAACAAAGGCGCACGGTTTGATGTGTACCTGCCGGCTGCCTGATGGGTGGCTACGTAGCTAATCCTGACCGAGTGAGGTAGTCTACCAGGAAGGCATTGCCATTCCGCTGGAAGACAACCGGATTCGCTGGCAACACTGAGTTGCGGAGTGGCTACGACTGCTTATATTTCTCCCGTCTATGATCGTTTAGGACACTGGAGAGGGGAATAAGGGCTGCGTCAGGAATCGCTCCAGTCGCCGGGCCCGGTTTACGAGATTCCGGTCGAGGGCCGACAGTTGCTCCAGACCCAGCATGGCGATAATATCCTGTAGGTCTTCATACTGCGCCAGCACCCGCCGATGTGTCCCCAATTGTCAGCATCGGCTAAATATTGGGAATAAGGTAGGGCTGACGAATCGGTACGGCCCGTTCGCGTTGATAGTCGCTATGAACATGAGGGAATTCGAATCGCTGTCAGACACTCAGCGGGCTGGAGATGAGAGTAAGGAATTGGCGGTTCTCCTTCTTTACCGGGCCGGGTGCTCCGTGCCACCAACGATTGGGTTTGTCAAATAAACTCCAGCTCGGCCTTTAGTACTGAGTTGGCGTGCCCGCTGAAGGTGCCGCTAATGGGCGCGGCCAGTTCGGGTTTGGCGGTGGAGGTCAGGAAAATGTGCCGGTTTACCACAATTGAGCCTTCGGTAGGGTCGAAGCCACGCCAGCCCGCGCCGGGCAGATAAACCTCGGCCCAGGCATGAAGTTCGTGTTCCTGCTGCGGGTTGCCAAACAGGTAGCCGCTCACGAACCGGGCCGCAATACCCATGCTGCGGCAGGCGGCCATGAAGAGGGTGGTGTAGTCCCGGCAGGAGCCTTTGCGCAGGGTAAGCGTCTGCTCAGGCGCGTAGGGCGCGCCCAGTTCGCGCACCTCGTAGGTAAATTCCCGGATGGCTTCCGATAAACTGGTCAGGAACATCGTTGTTTGCCAGTTGGCTTTGGCTGCAATCTGCCGTGCCCAGGTTTCTACTCGCTCCGTCACTAAGGAGCGGTCCAAGTACGGCTGTAGAATGTCGACCACCGGTTCTCGATACCGGAATGGCACCCGCTGGGTTTCGAACGGAAACAGGACGAAATCGAACGAATTGAACTCGTCGGACTGAAGTTTCATCTCGGCCACTACACTCAGATGCCGGGTTGGGTGGTCGAAATACACCAGTTGCTGCACATTTCCTTCCACATCAACGTTACGAATAACGCGTGATGGCAGCGGGTCGATATCGAGTTTGTAGTCCAGCAGCCGCTGATACGGATAGGCGCGCGGATACAGATACAGCGTCTGCGGCCCCAGGGCTACCGGCCCGTCATACGTGTATTCAGATGCGTGCCGGACGTGGAGAAGCATAGTTTTTTTTAAGGAATAAGGGGTAAAAAAGGGTGTAAAGTGTAAAAGATGTAGACTCTACGATGCTCTCTTACACCCTTCTACACTATTCTTTTTACTGCGTTTACCTTATCAAAAATAGGGGCCATCCAGTCGGCGGGGAGTTTGCGGACGGAGTTGTTGAGCAACGCGCTCCACTGATGCGATACGGCTTCCATGTCTTCTTTATCGAGCCGGTATTCGGTCATATGGAAGCTGTCTTTGGGGTAGATTACCACGTCGAGCGGATAATCAACGTCATTAGCCGAAACGCGGGTGGCATCGAAACCCAGAAAGCCAACTTTCAGGGCGTCCTGCATACTGCTTTCGTAACTCAGATTTCGGAACAGCAGCGGCTTGCCGAACCCCGAATTGCCAATGATCTTGAATGGTGCGCCCTGATCGACCTCCACCCAGTTGCCTTCGGGATAGAGCAGAAACAGCTTGTGCTCATCGTCGTCTTCAAGCTGCCCGCCCACAATGGCGTTAAGGTTGAAATTCATGCCGCTGGCCACAATAGACGCCTTGTCTTCCTGGGCCACGCGCTTTACCTGCTCGCCAAAGGCGTTGACGGCCTTGTAGAGTTTGTTGAACGACCGGTCCTGCTCGGCCAGCACCTCATTAAAGTATATAATGGCCTTGTCGCGGACTGATCGTAACCCCGACGTCATGACGAATAGGGAGTGGTTTTCGACTTCGTGAACCGAAATTTTACGGTTCGATGACACGTCGGTGCCGGATGTCAGCCGTCTGTCAGCAATGGCAACTAAGCCCGAAGCGACCTTGATTCCTAAACAATACGTCATTCGAAAGGGTGGGGTACAAGCCTTCTGGTGTAACGACAAATATACAGGTTGCCCCCGTTAGGTAAGCTGGTTAGCTGGGTTTTCTTCCGAAATGAATACAGAGGGTAACCCTGCACTTAGCGAATGGCGGGGTAGGGCTGAGCACGCCGGAGTCGATCATCGGTAAGCGTTTCGGCCCACAATTGGGCGGCTCTGCGCTGCCCGGCGGGCGAAAAATGGATGCCATCGGGCCGCTCGATACCGGACGAAATCACATCCAGGTCGGGGCCGGTAAGCGTGTGGTAGTTGCGCCGGTCAATGACGGTTTGCTGCGCTTGCCGGACATTTTCGAACGGCTTGCCGACGAACGACGATTTGGCTACGATCCAGGTCAGGTCGGGCTTGTCGGGGTATTCCTGCCGTAATTTGTCGATGACGCCGTAATGGTGGCTGATAATGGTGTCGGTGGGGTTGTCGCGGTCGTTTTCGCCGTGCTGGAGCAGAATGGCCCGGATGCCGGTGGCGGGCACGTAGCGGTCCATAAGATTGCGCAGGTTCACAAACGGCATCCGAATGTCGTAGTTACAAAAGCCATGCTCGAACGGAATGTTGTAGGCTGCTTTGTAATTATGCTCCATGTTGGTACCCCCAAATCCGGCGTTGTAGAACAGTACCGGCACGTTGAGTTGCTGCACGAGCAGATCGCCCATACGGCCCCAGAACCAGGCCATGTTGCCAAACGGAGCCATACCGCTGGCGCCGGTCAGGTTGGAAAACACCAGACCGGGCAGGTACTGAGGGTCGGCGGTTTGTTCGTACTGCGCAAAGGCCGGCGTGGTCTGATCGATTGGCACAACCGATACGCGGTCGTCGGTGGCACCTTCAATGCTGGGGCAATAGTTGGTACCATCAACGTAACAGCCCGACCCCTGCGCGTTGGAATGGCCCACAATGGCAAAGACCTCGCCTACCCCGAACCGCTGCACGGTATCGGTAGCGACTACCTGCCCGGCCCGAAGCCCACGCACGTCAAGCCGGTACCAGCCACCCCGAACGGGCAGCGCACCCGTGAACAGACTATCGCCGGGGCTGAAACGCAGGAAAATCCAGTCTGTATCGGTACCCTGCCCGGTCACCCGCGCCACCGCCCTTACCTGAACGCCATCCAGCGGTTGCATGGCGCGGCCCGCTATGCGAAGGCTGGCCCGATTGTTATTGTCGCGCTGCACCACCATGCGCTCGGCGGGCAGCGTAACGGTTAACTGAGCCAGTACGGTGGTCGCAGAAAAAACCGACATCAATGCGAAACAGCCAATAACAATACGACACAGATGTGAGCGAAACGACATAACAAAATCAGACTTGTCGGGAAGTAACGTACAAAGCGGGTTTTACATTAACTATTCCGATTTAGGTTCGGAATGAAAGAGAGGTAGTTTTTAGGAGCAGTGGTTTGTTTTTGCCCAACCTTTGGTTTACTTTGTCTGTACGAAGGCTACACTCACCCCCTTCGTCACTGTGCAATGAACTTTGACGACGACGAGGACGACAACTTCATGGATTGGGACGGTTTCGATGAAGACGACGACCCTCATGAGGTCCGTGCCGAAATGGAATCGGAGAATCGGCGTATCAAAAATCTGCCCGTTCTGCGCAAAGCCAACGAGTTAATGGAGCTCACCCAGGCCATTGTTGAGACTATCGATAAGGAAGAAGACGTGCTGATGATGCACGAACAGATGCTGGCCAACGCCATGATGCTGGCCCCGAAAATTGTGGGTGCCGAAGGGGGCGATCTGTACACGCTGCGGATGGAAAACGCCGTCATCATTAAAATGCACGCTCGCGAACTCCTCGCCCAAACCTCCTACTGCAAAGCCGAGAAATTGGCCGCCACCGCCTACCTTAACGTACTGCGCGAGGAAATCGAGCAGTTCCGCATCCTGTTTGTAGATTGGGTCAACAGTTTCGATAAAGACAACGACGCCCCTGACGATTGGGGTCTGTTTTACTAACTGATGTTGCGCAGTCCTGGCCACTGACGCAGACCAAGGGTTGGAAAGTCGATAGATAAAGACAAAAAATGGCTCCGTACCTGCTACGGAGCCATTTTTTATGCGTTCAGGCCACGGTTATTTCTTTGTTTTCTTCGGCTTTGCCCCGCCCGTGTCTTTCGGTTCCTTGGCCGCTTTTGATAGTTTCTGCTCAGCAGCGGCTTCCGCCTGCTTTTCCAACTCCGCCGGTTCGGCCAGTTCTACAGATTTGGCTTTGGCGGGTTTTTCGGTTTTAGCCGGAGCCGTAAGGTCAGTACCGTTTGCCGAACTGCGTACAAACGTGCCCCAGGTCAGGTTGTCTTTGCCGGTCTGCACCCGTTTGGCCCGCTCGATAGCCATAGTAGCGGCTGCCTCTACGACCCAGTCAAAGTTAGCCTGACCCACCGAGTTAATGTCGGCGTCGGGAGCGGGGTTGCAGAAGTCGATGGCGATGGGGATACCGTCACGCACGGCAAACTCGACCGTGTTGAAATCGTAGCCCAGACCGTGATTCAGTTTCAGGATGTAATCGGTCATGGTGGCCAGCAGTTTCTTGCCCGCATCGCCGGTGGTTTGCATTTCGGCAGCGTAGCGCAGGTGAAACGGGTTCCTTGGTTCGTAGGGCATGATTCTGATGTCTTTGCCACCAATGCAGTAGCACCGGAAATAGTCGGTGAAGTCGATGGCTTCCTGATAGAGCATCACCAGCTGTCCCGTGTCTTCGTATGCCCGGAACATCTGCTCGGGGTTGTCAACTTTGTAAACGCTTTTCCAGCCGCCACCGGAGTGCGGTTTCATGAAGGCCGGGAAACCAATGTCGTTAAAAATGGCATCCCAGTCCATAGGTTTGAGGTTCCGAAACGAGTTGTGGTTCGTATCGTCGGGGCGGTGTTTGGACGGTAGCAGAATGGTTTTTGGTACTGGAACGCCGAGTTTGACGGCCAGTGCATTGTTGAAAAACTTCTCATCGGCAGCCCACCAGAACGGATTGTTTACCACAGCAGTGCCGGTGAGGGCCGCATTTTTGAGGAACGCTTTGTAAAACGGTACGTCCTGCGAAATACGGTCGATGATCACGGCATAGTCGGTGGCAACGCCCTGCTCAACACGGTCGATGCTGACGAATTCGGCGGGAAATTCGCTTTGTTTTTCGTTGACCCGGTCAACGAATGCCTGCGGGAAGGTATTTTCCTGCCCAAAAAGAATGCCTATTTTTTTCATTGGAATAGCGGCTGTAACGCCGTTGGATTGGTTACGTTGTTATTGACGGGATGAATAAGAGCGTCTGCGTAGTCGCTTTACTTCATAACACTGTTTTAAGATGATGTTCTAAAACGGCACTCAAAGCCAGCTAAAATACTTCGGCAGCTGCTCTTTCCAGACGGGCCAGTCATGGTCACCCCAGGGCGATACGTCGAGCGTGTGCCGGATGCCCTTGCTGTTCAGAATACCCGACATCTTGTAGTTATCGTCTTTGCAGATATCGTATTCGGTCGTGCCCAGTATGATGTTGATGTGGTGTAGTTCGGGGTTGGGGTCGTTGGGCAGGAAATCGGGCGGGTTGTTGAAATACACGTTCTGATCGTAGTACCCCCGCATGAACGATTTGATATCGAATGCCCCGCTGAGCGAGATCATATTGCCCACCTGTTCGGGGTGTTTGAAGGCGAAGTTAAGCGCGTGGTAGCCGCCGAAACTCACACCCGCCACCCCAATTTTCTGCTCGTTGCATTCGCGCTGAATACCCGGCACCAGCTCTTCGTGCAGAAATTTGTCGTACAAAACCTGGTTCCAGATTTTGGTGCCGGGGTGCAGATGCCGTCCATAAAAACTGTCCTTGTCAATGCTATCAATGCAATACAGTTTGATTTTTCCCGTCTCGACAAACCACTTTACCGAATCGGTCAGTCCAAAATCTTTATACTCGTAATAGTGACCCATCGAGGTGGGAAACATCAGCACGGGGTAGCCCCAGTTGCCATACACCAGCATCTCCATGTCTCTGCCGAGGTGGTGTGAATACCATTTTCTATACGTTTCCTGCACGGTAGTTTTTGAAGTTGTTACGCAGAGATTCAGGGAAAGAAAAAACCTCTGTTAATCTCTTTTCTCTCCCTGAATCTCTGCGTAACAACTTTTTTAGGTAGTTATAAACGGGGCTAAATTAGCCCAAATAGTCAGGAACCGCAACAACGCTGCCCGATCAGGAGCAGAATCTCAGGCTGGCTGAACAGCAGTCAGGAGTGGTACGCAAACGGTCAGGGTGGTTCCCTGTCCCGGTGCGGTATCGATCTGGAGGGTGGCCTGGAGGTCGCTGGCCCGCTGGTGCAGACTGGCCAGACCGTTGCCACCCGGTCCGATTGTCTCAGGCCGGAAGCCCCGCCCGTCGTCACGTACACTCAGGCAGGTAGTCTGACGCTGGTGGTACCAGTGTACCCAAACATGGCGGGCATCGGCATGACGCAGCGTGTTGTGAAGTATCTCTTTGTACATCAGAAACAGTTCCCGCTGCTGGCGGCTGGTCATCAGCCGGGTAGGGGGCTGGTCGGGCAGATCGAAATGCAGTTCGGCGGGGGCGTGTTCAAATAGTGTGTAGGCGGTTTCGCGCAGCCGCAGACCAAAATCAGCCGCTTCGGGCGTAGCTGCGCGTAAGCTACTGACAATTTCGCGCATGGTCCGGCTTACGGTGCGGGCGGTTTCGCCGATGAGCCGGAGCGTAAGCCGGGCCTGATCGGGTTGGCCGGCAAGCTGGCGGGTGGCTGCATCGCTGAGCAGGCTGATACCGCCGAGATCAGCACCGAGATCGTCGTGGAGGTCGCGGGCAATGTCGTCGCGGATGCGCTGGAGTTGCGTTTGTTTGCGTTCGTTTTCGCGAAACTGCTCAATCAGTTCGGTTTGGAAATTGAGCCGGTCGCGCTCGGTTTGCTGGTTCAGCAGGGCAATGCCGAGGGTAAAGCACAGCACCTCAACGGTTACGCCAAGCTGTATGTATGTTACGGGAAACGTGAGCGGATTAGCCGGGTCCTTCAAAAAAAGATTTGGTATGTAGTTGAGCATCAGAGCCAGTACGCATCCAAAAATGAAACATGACGAACCGACAATGAAGTATTTGACTACCTGCTGCCGCAGTTTCAGAATGCGTGGCACAACCACCAATGCCCCGCCTGCCATCAAAAAACGCCCTACACTATACACAAGGGTGCGGGTTTCTACCGGTACATCTGTAGCCCAGAGCAGCGTTTCCAGTGCAGTTTCGGCCACCAGAAACCAGAATATGAACCGCAGCAGCCGATAGCTGAACGGGTCATTCTGGCGAATATTCATTAGTAAAATCGCAAACCGGATGTACAGCAGAAAGGCGGTTGACTCGATAACCACTACCAGAATATTGGCCCCTGGTACGTAGCCTGCCTGCGTATAGTCGGTATCATCGAGCCGGAACGTCAGCGTCATGCAACTGATGTACAGGGCGTATTGCCAGTAAATTGTTTTGCGTTGCTGTACAAAACACAATATCGAATACAGGGCCATCATAGCCAGCATCCCATCCAGAAACAGGCGTAGATTACTGTAATTGACGAAGGCGAATTGCATGTGGCCGTGGGGTTGCCCGTGAATGTACCGTATCGACCCGTATTTGTGTCTGTATAGACGGTAGTTTTTGAGCCGCGTGACGCCCAGCCGGGTATTAACCCTGTGGCAAGTCAGGTGACGGATAGGCCGGTGCCAAAATAATTCTCTATTTTGCATCCTGTGATCCGTTTTCTATTGCCTGTTTTCCTCATTATGACCCAATTTGTACCGGCCCGCGTCGATGCCCAGACCGGCGTAACTGTTCAGTCCGATGATTCGCTGGTTTCTGTGCCGCTCAACCGCAGCGTTCGCCTGACTGTTGTGCTGCCTCCCGGTTATCAATCGACCAATACATCATACGCTACCCTGTACCTGAATGACGGACAGGATTTGCCCGCCCTACACCTGCAACAGGTTCTCGATTCATTATACCACCAGCAGGCCATCCGGCCATTTATCCTGGTGGCTATTCACGCCGGCGACCGGATTCAGGAGTATGGTACGGCGGCTCAGGCCGATTACATGAAACGGGGCAGCAAAGCCGGACGCTACGCTGATTTCATACTGACCGAACTGATGCCCTACGTTCAGAAGCACTACCGTGTTAGTAATGACCCGGCGCAGACGGCCTTTGCGGGTTTTTCGCTCGGTGGTTTATCGGCGTTTGATCTGGTATTTCATCACCCGGAGCGGTTTGCGCGGGCGGGGGTTTTTTCGGGGTCGTTCTGGTGGCGCAGTAAAAGCACCGCCGATGGCTATCGGGACGAAACCGATCGTATCATGCACGATCTGGTCCGAAAAGGAACGTACAGCCCAACACTGAAATTCTGGTTTGAAACCGGCACCGACGACGAAACCAGCGACCGCAACAACAACGGCATCATTGACTCTATTGAGGATACCACCGACCTGATTGACGAACTCGTGAAAAAAGGCTACAACCACCAGCGAGATATCCGGTATGTTGAGATACCCGGTGGGCAGCACAATCAGGAAACCTGGAGCCGCATTATGCCGGATTTCCTGACCTGGGCGTTTGGTAGGTAGCAGAAATTTTTGACACACAGGAAACCGCAATTTCGCCGGTATGAGAGTACACCGGGTCTTTTTTTCTGTTTTCTTTGTACAATTCTCTTTTTTTCTGTGTTTGAACAACTATGAAGCTTCAATCGCCAATGACCGCCTTTTTTCTCACCCTGCTGCTCGCCTGCAAGGGCAATAATCCAGTGGCGCCTACTCCGCCACCGGTTTCGGTAACTCCACCTACCAGTGCTACTACGGCACCGGCGGTTCCTAAATTAGTCTGGTCTGACGAATTTGACAAGGCAGGTTTGCCTGATCCCGCCAAATGGAAATACGATGTGGGTGGCAGTGGCTGGGGCAATAACGAACTTCAGTTTTATACCGATAAACGCGCCGAAAATGCCCGCGTGGAAGACGGTAAACTCATTATCGAAGCCCGAAAAGAAGACGTCCAGAACAACCGGTACAGCTCGGCCCGGCTGCTGACGGCGGGTAAGCAAAGCTGGAAATATGGCCGCATAGAAGCCTTTGCCAAACTACCGAAAGGACGCGGTACCTGGCCCGCTATCTGGATGCTGGGCGATAATATTGGTACCGCTGGCTGGCCCCGTTGCGGTGAACTCGACATTATGGAACACGTTGGCTATGATCAGGGCGTGGTGCACGGAACCGCACATACTGAAGCCTATAATCACGTGAAAGGCACCCAGAAAGAAGGAAAAACTACCGTAGACGACGTAGAAAACAAATTCCATCTCTACGCCATCGAATGGAATGACAAGCAGATCAGTTTCTTTGTGGACGACAACCGATACTATACTGTAGAGCGGTCGATTTTGGGTGGTACCGAAGATAAATGGCCGTTCGATCAGCCGTTTTTTCTAATCCTGAACCTGGCCGTGGGCGGTAACTGGGGCGGTTTGAAGGGTATTGACGAGAGTATCTGGCCACAACGCATGGAGGTTGACTATGTGCGTGTTTATCAGTGAGATACGCAGAAGAAAAGGGGCAGGAAAATGAAAAGCGTCGGTTCACGAACCGACGCTTTTTTTAGGCGACAGAATTTTTTTTTAGTCTCCGTGCAACCCAACCCCGGTAGTCTTACATCTTCCTGTCAACTACGGAATAACGATTAGCGCTGATCGGTACCGTTCAACTTCAACCTTGACAAAAAAACGGACTACCGCCATGAAAACCATCCAGAATTGCCTCGCCACTGCGTTTACCGCAGCTTTCACTACAGCTTTTATTGCCGCTACGTCAGCCACCTCGTTTGGACAAACGACTGTTACCATCACCACCGGAGATTCTGCCAGTACGGTAACCCGCACGGAGAAGTTCACTAAAAAAGCAGATCGCGTAACTACTGATTTTAGTGTTTATCTGGGCCTGAACGGTTTCGGTAATTCGCTGCCGTCGGCGTATGATCTGCGCCCTATCGGTTCGCGGTTTGTGGCGCTCTCCTGGCAGAAACGTATTCCGGTAGCCACGAGCGGCACGACCAAAATTCGGCTCGTTACCGGTCCTGAAGTGGCCTGGAACAACTTCATGTTTGAGAATAACACCGTGCTAACCGACCGAAACGGGCAGGTTACCGCCGAAACCGCCAGTATTCCCCTGCGTAAATCGAAGTTTGTAACGACCCAGCTCAACCTGCCGCTGATGGTGAACGTAGCCCTCAAATCGGGCTTTTCTATTGGTGTCGGTGCCTACGCCGGAATCCGTCTGGATAGCTACACGGCGCAAAAGCCGGACAACGGACGTACCATCAGAACCCACGGTGCGTTTGAACTCAATCCCGTGCGCTGGGGCCTGACCACCGAACTGGGTTTCCGGGGCTGCTCCAAACTGTTTGTTCGCTACGAACCCAATAGCCCCTTCCGCGCTGGTCAAACGCCCGACAGCAGCGTCTGGGCAGTGGGCGTGAAGCTCTGAATTATTCTGAACCAGGATTTTGCGGGATTTCAACGATTGACAGGACCGTTCGGCGTCAGCAATTCCTGTAAATCGTTGAAATCCTGCAAAAATCCTGGTTCAGACGATTCAGACAATGCAACGTTCCATCCCTTATCCCTCTCTTTCTGCCGGAACGCTCCCGCAAATTCAATTAATTGATCAGTCTGTGTAACGCTGGTTCCGCTCATCCGCTCAATCAAACCACTCGTGTAAGATAAGGTACTGTGCAAAACACACTACCTATCTTTGCCCTGTACTAAAGATGAAAATGCCATGCAGCCCTCCTTAAAAATGCCCCTTTCATTAAAGCCTATTCTTCTGTTATTCAGTTTGTTATTGTCTGTGACAATGGTCTTCGCTCAGCCCCTGCCACGCGGTACGGTAAGTGGACAGGTGAACGCTTCAGCTGGTAAGCCGATGGAGTTTATGACCATGATGCTAATTAAAGCGGCTGACTCAACCATGGTGAAAGGAGCCATCAGTGATATCGATGGAAAATATGCCTTCGAAAATGTAGGAGCCGGGCGGTACCTGATTCTGGCCCAGCAGGTCGGTTTTCGAAAAACGTATAGCGTACCGTTCGTGGTCGATGAAGCGCGTCCGGCCATTGAAATGCCCACGTTGATGATGACCGAAGAATCAAAAAATCTGGCTGAAGTGCAGGTGGTTGCCAAAAAGCCGTTCATCGAACAGCAGGTTGACCGGACCATTGTCAACGTCGAGAACAGCATTGTGGCCAGTGGCAATACGGCCCTCGAAGTGCTGGAAAAAGCACCCGGCGTGACCATCGACCGGCAGAACGACCAGATTAAACTCAAAGGGAAATCGGGTGTGATCGTCTATATCGACGGTAAGCAGACCTACCTCTCGCAGCAGGAAGTGTCGAATCTGCTAAAAAATACGCCTTCTGATAACATTGCCACGATCGAGATTATCACCAATCCCGGCTCCAAATACGATGCGGCCGGTAATTCGGGAATTATCAACATCCGCATGAAGAAAAACAAAAACTTCGGCACCAACGGTACGTTCATTCTCGGCGGGGGCTACGGCTGGTTTCCAACCCTGACCGGACAGCGAGATGACTTGCCCAAGTTCAACACCTCGATTAGCCTGAACCACCGCGACAGTAAGATCAACGTCTTCGGTAATTACAGCTACGTGAACCGGCAGAGCGCTAACGCCAACGACATTAACCGGACGATTCCCTTTAACGGGCGCACCACGTTTTTTGAGCAGCAGTCTTATCGTCCCAGCAATTTTGTGGGTCATTCGTACAAGACCGGGCTGGATTATTACGTCAGTAAGAAAAGCACAGTGGGTGTAGTGTTCAATGGCTTTGTGAACGACCGGCAATCAGATGGGCAGAATAACACGTTGATTTTCAATGAGAATCGTGACTTAACCAGCCGGGCCGTTACGCAGCTATTCGCAAAAAATCCATTGACCAATTATACGGGAAATCTGAATTACAAGTATGATTTTGATGGAAAAGGCCACGAATGGACCGCCGACGTTGACTATGTGCATTACAACAGCACCAACATATCTAACCTCAGCACCACGTACCGCAACGATAATGGTGAGTCAATCCGATCCAATCAGGATTTGCGGAACCGGATGCCCTCAACTATCAATATCATGGCGTTCAAAACGGATTATGTGCATCCGCTCAAAAACGGTGCGAAGTTTGAAACGGGCCTGAAAAGTAGCCTGGTGAAAGCCGACAACAACACCATCTTCGACACGCTGCAACAGGAAACACGCCAGTACCTCTTTGACGCCAGCCGCTCCAACCATTTTCTGTACGATGAGAACATTAACGCGGCCTACGTCAATTACGCCGGGAAAATTGGCAAACTCAAATTCCAGACCGGACTGCGGGCCGAACATACGCACTCAGTAGGTAACTCGGTTACCCTCAATCAGCGCGTGGACCGCAACTACCTGAACTTATTCCCAACGGTGTTTCTGTCGCGCCAACTGGATTCGACTAACGTACTAAACCTGTCGTACAGCCGCCGGATTGACCGACCCGACTACCAGAATCTGAACCCCTTCGTGTTTTACCTCGATCCGTACACCTATCAGCAGGGTAACCCCTTTCTACGTCCACAATACACCAACTCGGTTGAATTGACGCACGTTTACAAAGATGCTATAACGACCACGCTTGGGTTCAGCCGCACCACCGATTTCATCAATAGCGAAACGCCCCGGCAGATACCCGAAAAGAATATTACGTTCGTAACCCCTGAAAACCTCGGTCATCTGGATAACCTGAGCCTGAACGTGAGTTTCCCGGTGGAGGTAGCCAAATGGTGGAAAATGCAGAATAACATTAGTGGCTACTACCAGGACTATCAGACAGTCTATTCTGGCCAGCCCTATCAGGTTAAATTGGTAGCATTTAACGCATATACATCCAACAACTTCACGCTCAGCAAGACGCTGTCGGCAGAGTTGTCAGGCTGGTACAACTCGGCATCGCAGTATGGATTCTATCGGTCGAGACCACAGGGCGGGTTTTCCATCGGTATCCAGAAAAAGGTCATGGATGGCAAGGGAAACATCAAACTCAATATCAACGACCCGTTCTGGCTCAACCGATTCCGGGGTACGGCAGTGGTGCAGGACATCAACTTCTACGTGGCTTCACGCTGGGAGAGCCGTCAGATTCGGGCTACGTTCACCTACCGCTTTGGCAATCAGAACGTAAAAGGCGCCCGGCAACGTCAATCGGCCACCAGTGCGGAGCAGAGCCGCGCCGGAGGAAACAACTAACGGGCGATAGCCCCCGGGCTTATCCTGCTCACATCGGCAACTGTGACGCTTTGACATTAAGTTTAGGTTAAGAAGATGCGAAAGCCGTTCCCGGATTGAGGAGCGGCTTTTTTGTTGGGTTCCTGGTGCACGACGCCTGAAGGGTGCAGACCATGTTGATTTGGGGCTTACCCATAAAAAAGATAAGGTTCCCCGATCGTGCGGAGAACCTTATACTAACTATTCCTAAACCCTTAACCTTTTCTACATGAAAAACTAACTTTACTCTTTTTCTGTTCCTGAATGCCAATCATTTCAGGATATATTTTAAGCTACTGAATTTCAGTCACTTGTAAGTCGTCTGCCTGGGGCAGATTCACATCCCAAAGGAAGTTAATCAGCCGGGTTGTGCGGTGGGCCTGATTCAGGTAGTCAGCTGCCTGAGTACCTTTCTGGCTGGCCAGTTTTTTCAGTACTACAGCCGAAGCTTCGTTGAACGTGGCACGGTCGGCGGAGCTGAGTTTCAGCACAGCGGCCGGGTTTTGGTTGTACAGCATGATAACATTCATGAAGTCAACCCATTGGGTAGTTTGCGCAAACTTGCCGAGACTGTGGCCCACGTACACAGCGAACTGTGTCTGGTTTCCGTTGACAAGCATGGCACTTGCCGGCTTGGTGTTGGCCGGGCTATCATCAGTGTTGGTGGTGGTAGCCGCGTTCGCCTGAGAAATGGTCAATCCTGCTGCGAGGATTACCGATGCAAAGATACTACGCGTTTTCATTGTTTCGTTCTATTTTGTGTTCAGTTAGAGAACGCACAAATGTACCGCGAAGGTTGCAAAGTGCAAGCCGACTATTAGGCCCTTATCGGAAGATTATTCTGATAAAAATATGGCTAACGACCAATTTTACGGATATTTTGGTTACTTAACCAGTAAAATCAAAATAATATTTGCTCAAAATTTGACTTAACCTATTTCTTTACTGGTTCGGAAAAATGCAAAGATTCTTTAAAATGTTCAATTACTGGTTGTAATTATTCATGGCATTTTGTATGCCCATAGTGCAAAAGCTCAGCATGGCGTCTCCCGCCCGGTCAAGGTAGTCCGGTAATTGAATTAGTTCGTCCTCCGGAAACTGCCCCAGCACAAAATCAACCTGCCGTCCCGCCGAAAAATTACTGCCAATGCCTACCCGTAAGCGGGCGTATTCCTGGGTATTCAGGACTTCGTCAATGTTGCGCAATCCATTATGCCCACCCGCCGAGCCTTTGGGCTTGAGCCGCAACTTGCCAAAGGGTAAATCTTTGTCGTCGGTAACGACAAGCAGGTTGGTGACCGGAATATTTTCCTGCTTCATATAATAGAGCACCGCCCGGCCGCTCAGGTTCATATACGTGGTGGGCTTTATAAAAAAAAGCTGCTTGCCTTTGTGCTGCCATTTGGCGGTATAGGCCAGGCGGGTCATACTGAAGTCAAAGCCATATTGGGCGGCCATCCTGTCGAGCACCATAAAGCCCGCGTTGTGGCGTGTCATAGCGTATTCCGGCCCGATATTACCCAGGCCAACAATCAGAAATTTCATCGTTGTGTTTTTTTACCAAAGTATGAGGCAACAAATTTCTGCCAAACAGCCGGGTTAAAAAAGCCGCCTGCCCAACGGCAAACTGCCAACTGGCCATTAACTTCACCCCATGAACCAACAACGCCTGATTCTGGCCAGCCCCCTGCTCGAAATCGTTGTGAGCCGACTGGCCCAGCAACTCATCGAAAACCATCAGGATTTTGCCGATACCGTCGTACTCGGTATGCAGCCGCGCGGTATATACTTCGCCGAACGGGTCGTGCGTGAACTGAACCGCATCCGGACCGGCGTGGACTTGCCCGGCGTAGACTCGCCCGGCGTGCCGCTGGGTTACCTGGATGCTACATTCTACCGCGATGATTTCCGACGGCGCGATACGCCCCTGCGCCCTAATACGACCAACGTGCCGTTTGTGATTGAAGAAAAGCGGGTCATTCTCATCGATGATGTGCTGGCTACGGGCCGAATGGTACGGGCCGCGCTCGATGCTATGACCGCCTTTGGCCGTCCCCGCTCGGTAGAATTGCTGGTGCTCATTGACCGGCGATACAACCGCGACCTGCCCATCCGGCCTGATTATACCGGCAAACGCGTGAACACGCTGGAGTCACAGCGGGTACGGGTAGAATGGACTGAGCAGGGGGCCGAAGAAGATCGTATCTGGCTGGTTGGCTGATGCCCGGTAAACAGCGTTCTAATTGGCCTTAAAGTTGCATTAAACATGTAGCGGATATACTATAGCATTGCAGTACGAGATGCAATTTCTAAGTATTTTTACGGGCTATACGCTAATCGATGAAAACAAATCTTTACCTGTTTCTGTTTTTGGCTCTTGCCTTTGTAATTCTGCCCCGTCTGGCGCGGGCGCAGACGACCTATACGGTGACGGGTCTGGTAACCAATGCCCGCACGGGCGAGCCGGTGCCGTTTGCCAGTGTGGCCCTGATTGGTAAACAGTCAGGGACCGTGGCTGACGAAAACGGCCTGTATAAGTTAGTCGTTAGTCGTCTGACCGATTCAATGGCCGTTAGTTCGATGGGTTATGCCACGCTACGGCGGTTCATCGACGTCGAACGGGAATCGCAGGCCATCGACTTCAAGCTCGTGCCAACCGGGCAGTCATTGCAGGAAGTAGTAGTACGCGCGGGCGAGAACCCGGCGTTCCGAATCCTGCGGGAATTACGCAAAAACCGGAGTAGTAATGACCGCAGTCGCCTGTCGGCCTACGAAAGCGACACCTACACCAAAACCCAGATTGCGCTCAGTCACGTATCAGCTAAGATGGGTAGCAACCCGCTCATGAAACGGGTTAAAGAAGGCATGAGCCGGGGCGACTCCATCCTTGACGACGAAGGTAACCGGCTGCTTCCGCTGCTGTTCTCGGAGTCGGTATCACGGTATTACTTCCGGTCCAGCCCGAAGCAGAAACGCGAAGATATTCGTAAAACCCGCATCCGGGGCGTGGCCGTTGACGATGCAGGCCTGAGTTCGCAGCTATTGGGTGGTACGAGTTTAGTCAATCAGAATTTCTATGATAACTACATTCCTATTCTGGGCAAAGACTTTGCCTCACCCATTGGCGACAATTGGAAGAACTGGTACGAATTTTACCTGGCCGATACGCTGCTGATTGGCAACCGGGTTTGCTACGAGATTCAGTTTGACCCCAAACGACCCGAAGACCTCGCTTTTGTGGGTAAAGCCTGGATTGATACCACGACCTACGCGCTCACGCAGATTGAAACCCATATTGGCTCCCGCGCCAATCTTAACTACGTTCGGCGGCTGATGATTTCGCAGGAGCTGGAGCCGGTGATGGATACAACGGCCGGGGGTAGTGCCCCAATGGGTTGGCTGCCGGTGGGTATTACGCTGATGGCTGACCTGACCGCAGTGGGCAAAAACTCGCTGGGGATGCGGGCCGAACTGAGTATGAGCAGCAGCAACTTTATTATCAATAAGCCGCGCCCGGTGGCATTCTACGAACAGCCCATTGAACTGAGCGACACCGTAGCTACGACAAACGATGCCTTCTGGAGTAATGCCCGGGCCGATCTGGCTGGCTCACCGTCGCTGAGTCAGAATGACCGGAAAGCCGAGAAAATGATTGCCCAGCTGCGGGACATTCCAGCCGTGAAAACTGCCGAATTTTTCGGGCAGATTGCCATCACCGGGTTTTATAAAGTGGGTGGGCTCGATATTGGACCCTATCCGTATCTGCTGGCAGCCAACAGCGTGGAGGGCCTGCGGGTACGGCTGGGGTTTCGAACCAACGATGATTTCAGCCGTCACATCGTGTTGCGGGGATATATGGCCTACGGTACGCTGGATCGGCAGATGAAGTACGGTCTTGAAGCCGATTATATCTTCTCCCGTCAGCACTGGACGATGCTGGGTATCAAAACATCGTATGATCTGGAACGGCTCGGCATCACACCCGAGCTGGTAGGCGGCAACCGGATGTTTTACGCCCTCACCCGCTTTGGTAAATACCGGGGGGGCTACAAGACAAATCAGCAGGAGATTTTCTTTCGCACCGAACCCGTCCGGGGGGTTATGCTGACGGGTACACTCGGCACCCGCACGTTTGACCCTCTCTTTCCCTACCATTACCGTACCGAACCGCAACTGGGTGATCAGTCGCCGATACAGTCCGACCTGATCGACGCCTACTGGTCTATTGAGGCCCGGCTGGCCCGCAAGGAGAAATACATCATGGATGGTAACGAACGTATTACGCTTGGCACCAGGCGGGCCCCGGTGCTGACCATTCGCTACACTCATGGCAGTACCGGCATGGGCGGCACGTACAGCTACAACCGCATCACACTCCGCGCGCAACAGTCGCTGCGGGTGGGTACACTGGGCCGGATGGCATACCTGCTTACCGCAGGCTATACCCCTGATGCGGTGCCGGTGCCGTTGCTGTTCCCGCATATTGGCAACCCCACGTTTCTGCTCACGCCTAATACGTTTAACCGGATGCAGTTTTACGAATTCGTGAGTGATCAGTTCGTGGCCATTCATATGCAGCACCGGTTTGAGGGGTTTCTGTTCAACCGACTTCCTCTTATTCGGCGGCTCAACTGGCGGTTAGTGGCCAATGCCGACGCACTCTGGGGTAGTATGTCAGCGAAGAACAAGGATTTCGAAGCTGTTCGCACCGGGACTAACGGGGAGCGTTCGGTGCGTTTCGGGTCGCTCAACGGAGCCGTACCATACCTTGAACTGGGATACGGTATCGAAAATATTTTCAAGATACTGCGCATCCAGGCCATTCACCGGCTTACGTATCTGAGCTATCCCAGTGGTCAGCCCGTTGATAAGTTTACCGTCAAAGCTGCGCTCTCGCTTAATTTTTAAGCAGCTATTGGGGACTTTTGTGGCCGGTGCCACTCATATCCCGAACAGCCGTGCCAGCCGGAACGCGGGTGATGCGGCATTCCGACCGCAACCGTAAACTGAACACCAACATGGCCTTCGTTGCGCCCGTTACCATCCAGCGCGTCACCGGCGACGATACTACCGAATTGCCTGATCTGCTGGCCATAGAAGAACCGCTCGAAATTCGGCTGGGCTTCGGCCCCGCCACCGACCGGCAACAGCGGACCGTATCCGTCACGATGCGCACCCCTGGCGATGCCACCGGGCGGCACGACGAGGAACTGGCCACTGGTTTTCTGTTCACCGAAGGCATCATTCAACAACCCGCCGACGTGCTGTCGTGTCGTCATTGTGTAGAAGATGCGCAGAAAGCGGGCAACGTAATCCGGGTTGAACTCCACCCCGACGTAGCCGTTGACTGGGCGCGGCTGGAGCGCAATACGTTTACAACATCGAGTTGCGGGCTGTGCGGTAAGACCAGTATCGAAGCAGCAATGGCGCAAACGACCGGACCACTCAAATCTGATTTTACCGTCGCTCCCGAACTAATTCATGCCCTACCGGAGCGCGTCCGGGGGGCGCAAACGGCTTTTGCCCATACCGGTGGTATTCACGCAGCCGCGCTGTTCGACGCTACCGGCAGGATTCTCTTGGTGCGTGAGGACATTGGACGGCACAACGCGCTGGATAAACTCATTGGGGCGGCTTTCTGGCAGGGCTGGTTGCCGTTGAGTCAGCACGGCGTTTTTCTGAGCGGGCGCATCGGCGTTGAACTGGTACAGAAAAGCTGGCGGGCCGGTATTCCGCTCTTAATTGCCGTGGGGGCCCCTTCCAGTTTAGCCGTGAAAATGGCCCACGAAGCCCGCATTATCCTGGCCGGTTTCGTCCGCAATGGCCGGTACAATTTGTATTAGTGGCATCCGCCCGCGTCAGCTACCTGTTCATTACCGAATTACCTGCAACGCACCGGGGCGGATGCGGGCAGTGATTTTGTTGACCCGGCCCCGGTACTCGCCATCGACCTGAAAATAAGCGGCCTGGCGGCTTTCGATGCTGACGGAGGTGGCCGAGTGAATCTCGATATTTTTCGGATTGAAGGGTTTGTAGTGCCAGAAGAGTTTCAGGATTTCCAGGCCCGTAAGTCGACGGAAAATGACGACCTCAAACTGCCCGTCTGCCGGGTTACCGTCGGGGTTAATGACGGCTCCAGTGCCGTACATCCGGGCGTTGGCCAGTACCACCATGAGCGCGGTCCGCTGTACGCAGGTATCGTCGAGGGTCACGTCAATGCGCAGCAGCCGGCGTTTGCGCATAGCCCGCAATACGGCCCGCAGGTAGCCGAACATGCCACGCCAGTTATTTTGCTGGTAGTATTTCACAACGTGGGCGTTCAGACCAATGTCGCTCAGGTGCAGACATATATCGGTTTCATTAATGGCAATTACGTCGATGGGCGAGGGGGTTCCGTCTACCAGCAGTTGTAAACAGGCCGTCAGATCGGTGGGTATGTTCAGTTCACGCGCCATGCCGTTGGCCGACCCCGCCGGTACGATGCCCAGCGCGACTGGGGTGTTGAGCAGGTGCGTAGCCACGAGCTTAAGGGTGCCATCACCCCCCACCGCTACCACCCGGTCGGGCTGGTACTGATTAATCTGTTGAGTCAGCGTCTCCTCATCGGTTTTGCCGTTGAGGTGGAACAAGCGGACTTCGTGGGGCGAGTTGGTGAAGAAATTACGAATGGCGTTTTCCATGCCCGATTTGTCGTGCCCGCCCGATACGGGGTTGATAGCGAATAAAAATAGCAACTTCCTGTTCGTTTGAGGGTTATTAAGATACATGTCCACTCGCTCAATGAACGCTGTTCGAGACAAACTACCCATTAAACAAAATCTAAGCATTAAGGGTAAGCTGCGTCGCTATTTATTAACACAACTGCGGCTTACCAATCAGCCTACGGTAAAGGTATATCGGGGGTTTGGCAATGCCGAACAGATCATAGTACACGGCACAGTCTTCAGGCGGAGTGCTTTTCCGCGCAGGAAGTATCGGAATGGGTTGTTAGTCAATTTATTCAGTTTAATTCGGCTCTTCGCAGTCCGCCCTTACGTTCAGGCTCGGGTGCGGGTTTGTTGCGGCCAGGAATCTATCGAGACGATGACCGATACCGCCGGTTATTTCTGGGTTACGATGCCGCTGAATGTTTCCCTGCCGCCGGGCTGGCACCCTGTACGGGCTGATCTGATGTCGCAGACGATCACGCCCGAAACGATTTTAGCCGAGGGAAACGGGCAGGTACTGGTGCCGCACTCAACCACGCTGGCCTGTATTTCGGACATTGACGATACGTTTCTGATTTCGCACTCGGCCAATCTTGCCAAACGGTTGCGGGTGCTGTTTACGCGCAATGCCCACAGCCGCCAGCCGTTCGAGGGGGTAGTGGCGCACTACCAGCTGCTGGCCGAAACGCGCAACGGCACCGACGCTACCGTTTCGGCCAGTAATGCCTTCTTTTACGTGTCGAGCAGTGAATGGAACCTTTACAACTATATCCTTGACTTTTCGGAAAAGAATAATCTGCCCACCGGCGTCTATCTGCTGAGCCCGCTCAAACAGTTTCGGGAACTGCTCAAAACCGGGCAGGGAAAGCACCGTACCAAGTTCGACCGTATTATCTGGATATTGCAAACGTATCCAAACCAGCAGTTTATCCTTCTCGGCGACGATACGCAGGAAGACCCCAGCATTTACGCGTCGGTGGTAGAGCAGTTTACCCGGCAAATCCGGGTAGTTTACATCCGGCAGGTACACGCCGAAAATCAGCCGAAGACCCGCACCATCCTGAACCGAATCGACGCTATGGGCGTACCTTGCTATTACTTCGCCCATAGCAATGACGCCATACAACATACGCTTGAACTACTCCTATGACCACGAACACCCCTCCCGAAGAACTCACCGGCCAGCTTACCGTTGGTGAGCCGAAAACCGAAGCTGCTGGCGTTACGGCGGTTATCAAATCGCTTCAGCACGTGCTGGAGGGTACCGGCCCCGTGCGCGGCTGGACGGCCCTGGTCAACCTGAATCAGAAAGATGGCTTCGACTGCCCGTCCTGCGCCTGGCCCGATCCCGACCATGACCGCTCCGGCATTGCCGAATATTGCGAAAGCGGAGCGAAAGCCGTGGCCGACGAGGTTATGACCAAACACACGGCCTCGCCGGTGCTGTTTCAGCGGTACAGCGTGACCGAACTGCTCCAGAAAACGGATCTGTGGCTCGGTCAGCAGGGGCGACTCACTAAACCAATGCGGCTGCAACCCGGAGCAACTCACTACGAACCCATTGAATGGGCCGACGCTTTTCAACTCATTGCCGATGAACTGAACGCGCTTGGCTCGCCCGACGAAGCCATTTTCTATACCTCGGGCCGGACCAGCAACGAAGCCGCTTTTCTGTACCAGTTGTTCGTGCGCATGTTTGGCACCAACAACATGCCCGATTGCTCGAACATGTGCCACGAATCGACCAGCGTGGCCCTGGCCGAAACCATTGGGCTGGGCAAGGCATCGGTCAAATACGACGACTACGAAAAGGCCGACGTGATTATGATTATGGGTCAGAATCCCGGCACCAACGCCCCCCGAATGCTGACCGCGCTGGAGAAGAACAAGCAAAACGGCGGCAAAATTATCTCGGTAAACCCCCTGCGCGAAACGGGGCTACTCGGTTTCAAATACCCGCAAAGCGTGCGCGACATGGTGCTGGGGGGGGAGAAGCTAACCGATGTTTTCCTGCAAATACCGATTAATACTGACCTCGCCTTGCTGAAAGCAATGGGTAAAATCCTGCTTGAGGAAGAAGCCAAAGCCACCCGGAACGGCCAGTCCGGAACGGTCATCGACTTTGATTTCGTAACGCGGTACACCACCGGCTACGAGGCCTATGCAGCGGACCTGGCCCGGTATGACCTCAACCAACTGGCCGCGCAGTGCGGACTGGCTGTGAGCGAAATCCGCGCGGCTGTCGACCTGTTCAAAAATACGAACAAGCTGATTATTTGCTGGGCAATGGGCCTGACCCAACACAAAAATGCCGTAGAGACGCTGAACGAGGTCATTAACCTGCTGCTGCTTAAAGGTAGCATCGGCATTGAAGGGGGAGGAGCGTCGCCCATTCGCGGCCACAGCAACGTGCAGGGCGACCGGACGATGGGCATCTGGGAGAAACCCAAACCCGAATTTCTCGACGCCCTCCAGCGGGTGTTCAACTTCGAGCCGCCCCGCAGGGATGGTTTCGACGTGGTGAAGTCGGTCAAGGCCATGCACGACGGGCGGGCGAAGGTGTTTTTCGGGATGGGCGGTAACTTCTCGATGGCCGTGTCTGATACCGATTTTACTGCCGAGGCCCTGCGCCGGTGCCGCCTGACCGTTCACGTATCGACCAAGTTGAACCGGAGCCACCTGATTCACGGCGAAACGGCCCTGATTCTGCCCTGTCTGGGCCGGACCGACAAAGACCGGCAGGCCACCGGTGAGCAGTTTGTAAGTTGCGAAAGCACGACCGGCGTTGTGGCGCAGTCGCGCGGGGCTGTGGAGCCGGTGGTGGCCCATTTGAAAAGCGAAGTGGCCATTGTGGCCGGGCTGGCGAACGCTACGCTGAACGGTCGGTATGGGGTAGACTGGGATGCGCTGGCCGCTGATTACGACAAAATCCGCAGCCTGATTGCCGACGTGGTGCCGGGCTTTGATGACTACAACCGGAAAGTGCGGCAGTCGGGCGGTTTTTATCTGCCCAACGGTCCCCGCGAGCGGCAGTTCAAAACCAAAGATGGCAAAGCGCATTTCACGGTAAACCACCCAACGCAGCATACGCTCAAAGCCGGCGAGTTGTTGCTGATGACCATCCGCAGCCATGACCAGTTCAATACCACTATCTATGGCAACGATGACCGCTACCGGGGTATTTATAACGAACGGCGCGTAATTCTGATCAATACCGACGACATGACCGCGCTCGGTCTGCACGAGAAGCAGGTGGTTGATCTGCACAGCCGCTACGATGACGTAGTTCGCACGGCGCATCAGTTTGTGGTGGTGCCGTACCAGATTCCGCGTGGCTGCTGTGCGGCTTACTTCCCCGAAACCAACGTCCTGATTCCCATCGACGCCGTAGCCGATAAGAGCAATACGCCCACCTCCAAATCCATCGTAATTACGGTTTCAGCGGTGCAACGTTGATAATCGATATGAATACAGACTTATTTTGGATAGCGAGGAGTTTGATGTATAGTTAATTAATCAGAACGCCAATGAAAAATTACTTTCTCTCTAAGATTACTCTATGTATCGGTCTGATGCTGAGTTGTTTGATTTGCTGTCCACTGGCTTCTGTCAATGGTCAGTCCCCAACCTATGTCATCATTGGTTATGTGACGGGTAATGGCTGGACCAAAGACCAGATCGATCCCACTAAGCTGACCCATATCAACTACGCCTTTGCCGTACCTGATTCAACGGGTAAACTGGCTCCAATGACGACCAAAGATGCCGTTAATATGGCCGCGCTGGTATCGCTGAAAGCGAAAAATAAAGACCTGAAAGTGCTTTTGTCGGTCGGCGGCTGGGGCGGTTGTAAATACTTCTCCGACGCGGCCCTGACCGACGCATCCCGCCGGGCATTTGCGAATAGCGCGGCAGACGCCCTGATAAAGCACAAACTCGATGGCATTGACATTGACTGGGAATACCCGGCTCAGGTGGGCGCGGGCAACATCTTTCGCCCCGCCGATAAAGAAAACTTTACCCTGTTCCTGAAAGCCATCCGCGACCGCCTGGACGAGCAGGGTAAACTGGACAACCGTGCCGGCAAAAACCATTACCTGCTCACAGCCGCCACCGGGGGCGATACGGCTTTTATAAGCCATACCAACCTGGGCAGAGCGCAGAAATATCTGGACTACGTCAACATTATGACCTACGACCTGTACCATGGCAACGATATAGTGACCGGCCACCACAGTCCGCTGTACCAGTCGAAAATGGGGAATCAGTCGCGTAACAGTAGTGCCAGTGCCGTAGACGGCCATATTCGGGCGGGGGTACCGGCCAGCAAAATCGTGCTGGGTTTACCGTTCTACGGACGTGGCTGGGCAGACGTAACCAATAAAGGCCGGGGCCTTTATCAGCCCGCTACCGGCAAGCATTCGTTTATCAGCCATGATAAACTGGCTGCTGACTATATCGGTAAAAACGGGTTTGTCCGCTACTGGGACGCCGAGGCCAAAGCACCTTACCTCTGGAATGCCGACACGCACACGTTTATTACCTACGAAGACGAGGAATCGCTGGCCCCTAAAATTGCGTATGTGAAAGCGAAAAAACTGGCCGGGGTCATGTTTTGGGAGTATATCTACGATCTGAAAGAGGATAAATTACTCAACAAAGTTGACCATGACCTGCGTGAAAGTAGCCGCTAACGGAGCGAATCCCTCCGCTGATTGAGTAAAAGTACCAGCTTGTACGGTACCGTGTTCCACTGCCGCTGCAACGCCGGAGGGACCGCTACGGGCGAGTACGAAAACTGGCCCAGCACCAGATCCATATCACCGTCCTGATCGACGTCCGCTTTTTCGAGCGTCAGCGATTTGATTGGTATGGGCAGATCGAGGGTGCGGGCTGTGAACTGAAACCGGCGGGCATCGGTGTTTTCCAGATAAACAAAACTCTCCGACGCCAGTCTCGTGAGTTCGGGAAAAAAAGCCGACACCGCAAAGTCAATATCGCCATCCTGGTCGAAATCGTCGGCCTGCAGGCGGGTGGCTCCGTAAATAGGGTAGAAGAAGGCTTCGGTATAGCGGCCATTTTTCTGCCCCAGAAAGACCCGCAGTCCATGAAACGGCTTCAGGCAGTACGAGTAGTCGGCATTGTCGCCGTGAACTACCGCGAGGTCGTCGATGCCATCGTGATTATAATCGAGCAAAACGAAATCGCTGGTGCCGTACTGCGGCTCAAACTGCAACACGTTCTCGGCCCGGAACTGGAGATTGCCCGTCTGGTAAAAAATGTAGATAGCTTCGTTGCTCTGGGCAAACAGGGCCACAATGTCCTTCCGCCCGTCGCCGTTCATGTCACGCACTATGCACTTGACGGCTCCGGGCTGTTGTAGCAAAACAGTTGCGTCATACCCGACACCGTTGCCGGGCTGTTTCGTATACACCGAAAGCGACCCCGTTCGGTGGCCGTAATTTGCCGAGATAATCTCATTGGTACCGTCGTTGTTCAGGTCGGCCATAACCGAGAAGACGGGGCGGTGCAGATCCGTTTTCAGGGCACTCAGGCTGTCGCCGGTAAAGGCAAACAGCGTTCCTTTGGCCAGTTCGGAGGGCAATAGTGTCCCAATCTCGGTCAGGAGCGTCTGGGTTGGGCCAAATGCCACGCCAACCACCGTACCGGGCAGGTCGTAATTATGCGTAAGTCCCCGCTTAGCGTTCCAGCGAAAGAGTTTATCCGGCTCGGCTACCCACAGTTCATGGCGCAGTGTATCGAAGGCAACTGCCGTGACCATCGACCCCGTTGTTTTGCCCAGCGGAATTAGTTTGGGTTTGAACAGGTCGAGCGGCTGATTTCGCGATTGCCGGGCTGAGTCAAGCGGGATTTGGTCGGGGGCATTATCGACGTAGTAGGCCACGATTTTCTGCCAGCTTTCAGCATCGATTACCGGTTCATCGGGAAACAGATGTTCCTGTTTGAGTAACGCCACCTCCTCTGGTTTCAGGTTGCGGTATGGATCGTAGCCGAGGTAGCGAACGCCCAGATACGCCCCCATGACCGGCAGCACGCTTAGTTGCCAGATGGGTTTTGGCAGACTTTTCGGGTCCGGCATGAGGTGGCAGGAGCCGCAGTATTGCTTCGCGGCCTGCGCCCCGCTGTCGGGTTCGGCAGCCCGGAACGAAACCAGCCAAACGGTGCCGAAGGCCAGCCCAATTACCCACAGTACCAATCGGTTTTGTCTACCCATACAATCAGTGTTGCGCCAAAGAAACAGGGAAACCCGTTACTCGGTTTCCGGCGGTTTGTCAACGCCCCCGCCCCCGGCGTTTCGATTGAGCGTCGATTTACTTGACAAAGCGCAGAGTTTTATCCTTATACGTACCCAGCCAATCCTGTTCAGTCAGGAAGAACAAGGTTCCATCGGGAGCAAACAGCATTTTCAGAACGTTCATGGCCGGACCAACTGCGTTTTTCTGTCCATTGGTCCATCGAAGGGAAGGTTTGAACACCAACGCCCATTTTGACATATCGGTTAGGTCATAATCAGGGTTTCCTTTAAAAATGCCATTTTACGAGTAAAAATACAGGTGTTTTTCCTGACTGTTATAGGCAGCCAGACCGATGTATTCGCCCCTTTTTCAGAAATTTCCCTCCTTTGAATGGCCCTTGTGCGGTAGTATCCGGACCCAGGCTACCTCGCTGGACAATACGACACGAGCCGAAAGATCATCAAACGCTACGATACTGCCGTGAGTGGTGAAATGGGCCATACCAGCAGTCATGAACACATTTTTATCACTTTGGGCGAATGACTGCACTGGATTGAGGGTGATTCGATAATCATATAATTTAGGTCGGAGAAATCGCCGTTTGCCGGTGTCGAAGACGAACAAATTACCTCCCCACTCCCCATAGCCGAACCCAATCCAGATTCTGTTGTGATCGTCCATCAGGTAAGCTGGTGTTTCAGTTCAAAGCCCTTGGAGATTGATTTGATCGTTCAATGACAGAGCACTATCTGGAAGAAACAACCACCCGGTTTCATGCTCCAACACGCCTGCATCGGTGAGCAAAAACAAGTGTTTTTGTCAGCACAGTAAATTTTGGTCATCGAAGGTGTATGCAGACGATTTCGTAAGTTTGTCCTATGCGTATCAACTTCAATGATCCCGACGCCCTATTCATTCCACTGGGTTTCCGACTACGGATTCAAGGTCGTTTTTGGCAACGAGCGGAATACGTTGTTTCTACGCTGTGCCTTACAGGCACTCATTCAGTCCAAAGTACAGATTCGCGAAGTGAGTTTCGATAAGAACACCTTTGATGCAATTGTCAAGGACAGTCGGGGAGGCATTTATGAACTGCCTGCGTAGATGAAAATGGCACCCATTTCATCGTCGAGATGCAAGTTTCGGACGCGCCCTATTTCTTCCAACGCATGAAGTTTTACGCTTTCCATAAGTTTAACTCGCTGGTGCAGAAGGGCAACTTCGATTACAACCGTTTGGATCGCATCTACTGCATTGGTATCTTAGCCAATAACATCTTCTCAGGGGTGGCTTATCACACAGTCGGAGCTATTCGAGATGAGACTGGTGAACTTCTTGATGAGCGGATCATTTGCGTGACCGTCGAGTTAGATAAACTTCGGCTTTCGGCCGACGAAGTCAACACGGATTTGGAAAAATTGGTGTACACCATGAAGACTATACATACGACCACCCAGCCGACCCAGTTCCCTCTGTTCTGGAACGAGGAGTGGTTGCAGATCGCCATTGACGAATTGGATAAGCGCAAGCTGACGCCCGATGAACGGTTTGCCTATGAGCGCACGTTGGCGTTGGCCATCAATGCCGAAGCGATTCGAGTGGTCAATGCCCAAGTAGAAGAGGCAAAAATCAAATAAAAGAGTGAAAATCAGAGAGTAGCCGCTGTAAAAACGTTACGGGCGGGAAAATTGACCGTCGCCGAAATCGCCGAGTACACTGACCTTCCACTTGAGGAAGTCAAGCAGTTACAACGTGATTTACAGACGATGAATTGAAAGTGATTTCACCTCCCTCAAATAATACGAAGCTCCACCCGGTTGCGAGGTGGGGCTTTTATTTGCTGAGTCACTGCAAAACTGTACCGAAAGATCAACTGATTGCAGCCGTACAGTGTACTGACGAAATCATATTGGGAGCATCATATCGCAGAAAATGTGGGACGCATGACCATGCGTCCCCCATTTTCGTACTGTACCACGATATTCTCCTAATTATTTCGCTGTAAGTACGCTTAGTCGGATAACCTGCCGTACCCAGCGGGCTTGTTTTGTCTCCTGCGGCACGATGATCCGGTAGGGCCCTTGACCAGTTGGCAAAGGTTGGCCGTCGCGCTGGTCGGCCAGAAAAATAACTTGCCTGGCAAACAGTGAATCCAGTTCGGGCAGGGCAAATACCACCTGATAGCCATCAGCAGCCTCTGCCAGGAGATAATTCGCCAGGGCTTTTCCCCCTAACTGTCGGCCCAACGGAGCCTTTACCCGCGCCAGCAAAGCGGATAGCGAAACGCCCGTGTACGTATGTTCGGTACTGTCGCGCTCTTTTGCCCGGAAGGTAATGCGGGGCATAGCGGCCAAGTCTGGCGCTTTTAGCGTGATAGGCTGACCTGATACATCCCGTATTTGAAGTTCGTTCGTGGCCTCGTTTTGCGCTAGGCTGGACAGGGTGGTGAACAGCATCAGGCAGATAACTCCTGACCAGGTATATTGAGCCATAAAGTTGTGTAGTTATACATGAGCAATAAAGGTACAGGCAAGAGCTACGTCATGCTGTATCTGGTAGTCATTTCGTCAGGTAAGCCACTTTACCAGCACGCCCACTACGGCTGCGCCCGCAATAAGGGCTGGTTCGGGTAGTTTTTTGAATCGCCAGAGCAACAATCCCGCCAGCAACGCCAGGCCAACCGCCCACCAGTCGGGCTGACCCGCAGGGATCAGTTGCCGCCGGGCCAGCACCACCACCGCGCCTGCAATAGCCCCCACTGCCGCCATTGTTATGCCATCGACAAACGCTTTGATACCGGGTTGGCCACCGTAACGTTTGAAATATGGCGCGGGCAGAATGGTGAGCAGATAACAGGGTAGAAACGTGGCTAAAGCGGCCACACAGGCACCGGTCCAGCCCGCCACTAAATAGCCAATAAAGGCCACCGTGATAACCACCGGCCCCGGAGTAATCATGGCTACGGCGACCGCATCCAGAAACTGCTGCTCTGACAGCCAGCCGTACTCCTTCACCACCCCCCCGTACAGAAACGGCACGATAGCCAACCCGCTGCCAAAAACAAACGCACCCGCTTTGGTAAAAAATACGGCTAATTTCCAGAGTAGTGAGTCGGGTGGGGACAAGCCTAAGAGGTTGTTTAAGATTGTGTTTCACGGATTTTTCTGGACATCAACCGGATCATTGTCCAGTAGATAACAGCCTCAGCATGAGACTCTTTAACTTCATAGTCTTTGGCTAGCCGACGATGA